>MDTD01032348.1_pt1 | contig 26162 bp, 29 predicted proteins | sample 811221 | NCBI WGS metagenome assembly MDTD01 (sample SAMN05326646, study PRJNA326480) | marine metagenome | isolation source: seawater | place: Pacific Ocean: South West | collected 2011 | reverse complement strand
TACTCTCAATAATATTTTCAGCATTTATTTCTTCACTATTTGCGTTTAGCGTGTCCGAAGATAGCTTATCTGAAATTAAAACCAGCTCTCTTCTTAAGTACATTTCATGAATTATTTTTGCATAATCAATTGCTTGTTTTACAGATCCGGAAAATCTAGTAAGTTTGACTAAATATTCTGTTCCTCCTACCTCGTTTAACATATTATCTTTTTCAAAATAATTTTTTAGAGTAATAGGATTAGCAATCATTCCTTTATTATTTAGATTTTCTATAACTTCATAAATTTTTATATGTGCAGGATCATAAAAAATCGAGGGATTAACAGTAGAGGCAATTTCATCAATTATATCATTATTCACCAGAACTGAGCCTAGCAAAGCTTGTTCAGCTTCAATATTCGACGGTTGTTTTTCTTCGATTTTATTTTGAAGTGGTTTGATTTCTTTCACAGCATGATACTATTTAAAAGAAATCATTGATAAAGGAAAAAGTTACTAACCTTTTTTTAGGTTGTGTGGAAAAGTTATTTAGATTGAATTTTGTCTATTTTAATAGAAATATTTGCTTTAACTTCAGCATGAAAATTTATTTCCGCCTTAAAAGTCCCAATTTTATTTAAGTCGTCTTTTAATAAAATCTGGGATGGGCTTACTTCTGCCTTGATAGTTTCTTTTATCATATTAGTAATCTCTTTTGGCTTAATTGAACCATATAAATCACCATTCTCTTTACTTTCTTTAAAGAATTTAAAAGTTTTGTTATTTACTAGATTTGCTACTTCTTTATATTTTTTCTTCAATTCATTATTTTTTTTGTTCAATTCATCTTTTTTTTTGTTAACAAAATTCTGATTTTCTTTGTTAAATCTCAGAGCTTTTCCTGTTTTAAGTAAAAAGTTTCTACCATAACCGTTTTTAACTTTTACTTTATCGCCAATGTTGCCAAGATTTAGAATATTTTCCAATAAAATCACTTCCATTTTAAATCAATCCTAATATTTTTGCCTTCTTAATTTCTTTGGTTAGTTTTTTTTGCTTCTTAAATGATACAGAGGTAATCTTTGAAGAAATAATTTTTCCATTATCTGATACATATCGTCTAAGTAATGATACGTTCTTATAATCTATTATTGGAGCATTTTTTACTGAAAGAGGGCATTTTTTTGAAAACTTTGAATCATTTTTCTGAAACAGGCTTAATTTATTTAAAGAACTTGATCCTTTTTTCTGAAATTTTTTATTTTTTCTTTTCATAGTTACAACTATTTTTGAGTTTTAAAAAACTCGCTCTTAGTGTCTAATTTCTTATATTTTACAGTCAAATATCTAATAATTGAGTTATCAAGTTTAATTTTTTTTTCGATTTGATTTAGCGTTTCGCTATTTCCCTCAAACTTAAAATGAATATAAAAACCTTTCTTATAGTTTTTAATTTTATTAGCTAAGCTCAGAAGCCCCCATTCTTCAATTTTTACAACTTTTCCAGAGGTGCTGTTAATAAGATCGTTATACTTGTCCTTAATCAGTTTAAGATCCTTTACTGCTAAATCTTGTTTAGCTATTATTGTGTTCTCGTAAAACGCCATAAATTTGTTGTGTTAATTAAGTATTTTAAAATATTACAAGAACTGGGTTATACTATAATGTATAATTTTAGCAATACCAATTATTTAGGTTTTAATTGATAAAATATGAGCGCTTTATTATTTCCAGGCCAGGGATCGCAAATTGTCGGTATGGGCAAAGAGTTTTATGATAATTTTAATGTTGTTAAACAAATATTTAAAAGAGCTGATGAAAAGTTAAACTTTCCTATTTCAAAAATAATACTAAATGGGCCAGAAGCAGATTTACAATTAACAGAAAATACGCAACCTGCAATATTAACCGTTAGCTATTCTATTTTTAAAGTTTTAAAAGATGAATTCAATTTAGATATTGGATCATTTAAATATTTTGCTGGACATTCATTAGGCGAGTATAGTGCATTAGTAAGTAATAACTCTTTAGATTTTAATGATGCTATTTACTTATTACACGAAAGAGGCAAAGCTATGCAAAAAGCTGTCCCGGTTGGTAAAGGAAGCATGATAGCTGTTCTTGGTTCAAAAATTGAGGAAATAAATAATTTATTGTTAAATTATAAAAGGAATAATCAAGGAATTTGTGAAATAGCTAATGATAATGCTGATGGACAAGTAATTCTGAGCGGAGAAAAAGAAACTGTTGAAAGTTTTCAGAAATTTTTAAGAGAAAATAAAATAAAATCTATACCACTAAAAGTAAGTGCCCCTTTTCATTGCTCACTAATGAAAACTGCCTCAGATTCAATGAGAGACAAAATCAATAATACAAATTTTCAAAAACCAGATCTGGAAATTATAAGCAACGTAACAGCTAATCCAGAAAACGATCCAGATAAAATTAAGGACTTACTGATTAAGCAAATTTATTCATCAGTAAAATGGCGTGAAAGTATAATAAAGATGTCTTCAGCAGGAGTTACAAATTATATAGAAATAGGACCGGGAAAGGTATTATCTGGCATGGTAAAAAGAACAATTAAAAACGCAAAATGCTTTTCAATTAATACAATTACTGATATTAAAATTTTAAAAGATGAACTTAAAAGATAAAAAAATATTAATTACAGGAGCTACTGGAGGGATAGGCAATTGTATTGTTAAAAAGTTTGACCAATTTGGCGCAAACATTGTAGCTACAGGAACGAATGAAGAAAAATTAACCAAATTAAAGAATGAATTTAAAAATATTCACATAGAAAAATTTAAACTTGATAACCATGACAAAATTGAAGAATTTATCGAAAAAATTGACAAAAAATTAGATGGTATAGATGTGTTAGTTAATAATGCTGGAATAACATTAGATAATCTTTCAATCAGGATGACAGAGGAAAATTGGAAAAAAGTTCTTGATATAAATTTAACCTCAACTTTTCTAATGTGTAAAAATGTTATAAAAAAAATGCTCAAGAAAAAAAGCGGAAAAATAATAAATATTACTTCGATAGTTGGACATACTGGTAATCTAGGTCAAGCCAACTATTCTGCATCAAAGGCTGGGATTGTTGCCTTTTCAAAAAGTTTAGCAATAGAGTACGCAAAAAAAAATATAAATATAAATTGTGTATCACCTGGTTTTATAAAAACAGATATGACAGATAAAATTAATGAAGATTTTAAGAAAGTTCTTTTAAGTAAGATACCTGCTGGAATCTTGGGGTCAGGTGAAGATGTTTCAAATTGTGTAGTTTTTTTAGCTTCAGATATGGCAAAATATATCAACGGTGAAACCATTCATGTAAATGGTGGCATGTATATGGCTTGACAATTCTATTTAATAATCTATTAAGAAATTATATAACCACGAAAGGAATTCATGTCAGAGGATATTAAAGGTAAAATTAAGAAAATTGTAGCAGATCATTTAGGTATAGAGGAAGAAAAAGTTACAGAGGAAGCAAGTTTTATAGATGATTTGGGCGCCGATAGTTTAGACACAGTTGAATTGGTGATGGCTTTTGAAGAAGAATTTGGATCAGAAATATCTGATAGTGAAGCTGAAAAGATTTTAACTGTTGGAGATGCGATTAAATTTATTGAGAGCAAATCAAGCTAAAAAAAATTTACTAAGGTAAATTTTAGTAATGCAAAATGACAGAGAAAACATTCTAGTCATCTTATCTTCTCCGTCTGGAGTTGGAAAAACCACACTGACAAAAAAAATTCAACAGAAATATAAGTCTTTTAAAATTTCAGTATCGCACACTACGAGAGCCCCAAGATCAAACGAAATTGACGGCGTTGATTATTTCTTTGTTTCTAAAGAGAAATTTACACAATTAATTCAAGAGAAGAAGTTTTACGAACATGCTAAAATTTTCGAGAATTATTATGGAACATTAAAAAAAAATGTTGATGATATGAAAAACGAAAATGACATTATTTTTGATATAGACTGGCAGGGTACTAAACAACTTACAAATTTTAAAAATCTTAATTTAATCAAAATTTATTTGATTACTAGCAAAGATGAATTAAAAAAAAGATTAATTAATAGGAATCAAAATTCACCTCAAGAGATAGAAAAAAGATTTAATTCCTTTGACGATGATATAAAGCATTGGAATGATTATGACTATATTATCATAAATAAAAATCTTGAAACATGTTTTAAGCAAATTGAAAACATTATAATTTCAAATAAAGCTAAAACCTCTGTTTTTTTTGATACAATTCGGTAATTTTGTAATAAGCCTCAGGTCTTAAGTCTGAAGGTCTAGAATTCAAGTTTAAATTTAAAATTTTTTTTTGATCGTTTACATCAAGAATTTTGTTAATAGCTTTATTAACCATTTTTCTCTTATTTGAAAAAAAAATGTTAGTAATTTTTTCAAGATATATAGGGTTAACATTATTGAAATATTTATTAATTTTTGGTTTAAAATGAATAACTATTGAAGTTACTTTTGGTTTAGGAGTAAAACAACTTGGTGAAACTAAAAATTTATTCTTATAATCTAGTCTCAAATTTCTAAATATAGATAACCTACCATAATTAGATGATTTATAATCACCTAAAATTTTTTCACCTAATTCTTTTTGAAACATAAATATCAAATTTTTGAAATTAGGAGGCCATTTTTTTTGCTTTAAAATTTTAACAAGGATCTGAGAAGAAATATTATATGGTAAATTGCCATAAATAGTAGAATCTTTTTTAATTAACTTTTCTATATTAAAAGAAAGAATATCAGCATTATATATTTTTACATTTTTGTAATTTGTATATTTTGATTTAAGCAATTCTACTAATTTAAAATCTTTCTCAATTAAAATAAGAGAATTAGGTTTTTTTTTTAATACTTCGTCGGTCAATGCTCCTTTCCCAGGACCAATTTCAATAATGTCTTTATTTTTTATTTCACATAAATTTATAATTTTCCTAATTATATTATTATCTATTAAAAAATTTTGGCCTAAAGATTTTTTAGAATACGACATTAATAATTGCTGATGAACTTAATACATTCTAATAGACTTTGAGGATTAGCCTTTTTTTGTTTAATTTTATCTGTTGCTGTCCCGTGGTCAGGAGATACTCTTAGGTATTTTAGTCCTAAGGTTACATTAATAGCATTATATCCAAATAAAGCTTTAAATGGTGCTAAAACTTGATCATGATACATTCCAACCAAAACATCATATTTTTTATATTCATTAATAAAAACGGTATCTGACACAAGAGGTCCTTTCAAATTAATTCCATTTTTTTTTAATCTTAAAATTGTTGGAACAATTATTTTACTTTCTATAGAGTTTTTTCTCATTTCTGCATTATGAGGGTTAAGTCCCAGTATACCAATTTTAGGTTTCTTTCCGTATTTTTTTTTAAACCATTTATTAATTGTATAAATCTTTTCTTTAATTATTTTAGGTTGTATTTTTTTTGTAATTTGATTGACATCAATATGAGTAGTAATTGGACATACTGATAAACTCTTATTCATAATTAACATTACTTCAGAGTTGTTTTTAATATTACATTTTCTAGCTAAAAACTCTGTAACTCCTGTTTTGCTTTTACCAAGTAAATTTTTATCAATTGCACAATTAATTATTCCGATAATACTTTTATTTTTTAAAGCAAGACTATGTGCTAAATTTAGAGAATTAATTACTAACTTTGATGCATTGCTTTTTTGAACCTTAAAAGGAATTTTATAATTTATATCGATATTGATTATTTTTAGAGAATTATCTGTCTTATTATCATCTAAGTCTTTAATATTTCGTAATTTTAAATTGTAATTTAATATTTTTAACTGGTGCTTAAATAGTTCAAAATTAGTAACTAAAAATATTTTTTGTTTTAAAGATTTATTAAGTTTTTTCCACGCTTTAAAAATTATTTCCGAATTAACACTATTTGGATCTCCGCCTAAAATTATTATTTTATCTTTCATTTGTATTCAATTAAACTAGTGTTTTTAAGTTTCGATAAGTGACTTCTTGAATATAAATTAAACAATTCGTTCTTTTTTTGATCGATTAAATTTTGTTTTAGTTTTAATCTGTCTATATCCATAGATTTTGAAGTTCTTTTATCATTTAGTTTTAAAAATAAAATATTTCCTTGGCCTTTAATTGGTTTAGACATCTCGCCAATTTCAAGTTTGCTCATTAAAGTATATATTGAAGTTGATAATGATTTTCCATTTATCCAACCTAAACTACCTTTATTACTCGAGGTTGATGATGTACTTATTTTTAATGCAGTTTCTTCAAAACCTTCATTTTTAATTTGTTCTTGAACTTTAATTATTAATTCTTCATCAGTTTGGTCATTGTTTGATAATACTTCTATTTCAGATATTTTAAACTCCTCTATATCTTTCTGTTTTTTAATTATATCTTCAATCTCTTTATCTACACTTTCTTCATTCACCTCAATTTTTTTTGAATATATTTGATATATAAGTTTTTGCCATTTCAATTGAGTTTCTATTTCGTCTAGAAATAACTCGTAGCTTAGATTATTTTTTTTTAAATTATTTTTAAAGCCATCAATGTCGTTTCTTAAAATATTTTTTAGGTAGTTATTTATTTGAGTGTTGTCGTTCTTGAAATTGTATTTTGATAACTCAATCTTTTTTAGTTTAAGCTGAATTAATGAGTCCAAAGCTTGTTTTTTAAAATTATTAATATTCGTTTGATTGATTTCCTGATTTACTAGTATTAGAGATGTCATTATCTTATTCTTGATTTCGAAGTTCGTAATAATTTCATTTTCAATCTTTAAAATTATGTTATTCCCAACTTTGCTAACTAAAATTTCAGGATAAAAAATAAAATAGATAATTATTAATAGTTTAAAAAATTTAATTTTCATTTATAAAAAGCGGGAGAATTTATATTTCCAAAGGGGATTAAAGTAATCTTAAACATCAATGAGTTTTCCGGCTCAAGTTCAGAGTCATTATAAAATTCTCTTCTGTAAACTAATCCAGCCTTTAAACAATCATTTAAGTATTCATAACTCAAATTATAAAATTCTGATGAATTAGTGATTAAATTTCTTTTTGTCTCAAAAGAAATTAAACTGTTTTCACTGTTATTAAAATTTAATTTAGTTTTAAAATACTCTTTATCTCCAATATGTTTACCTTCATGTAAGTAATTAAAATCAACTTTAAATGAATTAAAATTTAAAGAACTTCCAAACTCATTATAATTAAAATCATTATAATTTTGATCTAATGCAAAATTATAATTTAAATTAATATTTTCGTTAATCTTATAATTTGCACTACCAACTAGATCAGATAATTTTTCATCTAAACTAGTTTCTTGTGCCATTTTTTTATTTTCTTGATCGTTAATTATTTGAGCCAAAGAAAAATCAAATTCTTTAGATTTATTCTTAATCTTGTAATCTACACCGACTGTTGTGTTAAGGCCTGTCTCAAAGTTATTTAAACTTTCAACCCTATTTAAAGTAAATGCATTTATTGGGTTTAATCTTGAACCGCTAAGTTCTTTTCTCATGCTACCCGGAGCATATCTAAGGAGAATCTTAGGCTTTAAAATATGCCTATTTTCATTAACATTTTTTTGGAATTCAATTTCAGATAAATATCCAAGTGCTCCAAATAGTTCACTGGTTGTTTCTTTTTTGTAAATATCAACATTTCTTGTTTCATAATTTAGATTTTTAAAATTTCCTAAAATCTTACTATTAATACCATTATTAAAATTTATATCCCTAAAAGTCCAATTAAGATCATTTACTAAAAAATTTGTAAATTTATTAGTTTCGTAATTATGCACTTTATAGTTTGATTGTAGATCTAAATTTCCCAACGTGTTATTACTAAATAAATTTTTATCAAGTGTAATTTCAGGAAGTACATACTCATATTTATCATCAAATGTATCATCTAAAGTTTCGAATATACTTGCATTAAATCCAAAAAACATATCATTTTTTTCATGAGTAAAGTCAATTGAATTTTCTAAATCATCGCTGTTGTAGTCTACCAGATTTGAATTAACTTTATAAAGTTTTAAATATTTATTATTTGAAACTTTTTGAGTTGCAAAACTAAAAGTTGATTTAGAATTATCTGTATTCTCAAAATTTTTGATAAACTTAGAAAAGAAGTGGGATTTGTTTCCAGCTTTTTTTGTAGCACTTGTTTTTTTGTATCCTTCTGTGAAACCAAAATCTGTTATTAGCTGAGAATTTTTAAATGCTTGTTGGTATTCTCCTAAAAATAATGGATTTTCTGTAACATAAAACTTATTTGTAAAAGTTAAATTTTTATCATGATCAACAGCCCAAAAATAAGGAATTGAAATGCCGGTTCCTAAATTTTTTGAGTCTGAAAATGAGGGTGGTAAAAATCCTGATCTACGGTCAACAGTCGGATCTGGATGAGAGAGTTTTGGAGCATAAAAAATTGGAATATTATAAACTTTAATGACCGCATGATCATAGTAAATTGTTTTCTTATTATTATCGTGTAACATTTCTTTAGCTTGAATAGACCATGGAGGACATTTATCATTTTTTCTATAATTACACATTGTAAAAATACTTTTGTTAAAAGAAGTTTTATCACCATCCATCTTTAACGTGTTTGAAAAAATTCGAGGTTTATTGTTCTCATTAACTTTAAAACTCTGATCGTTTAAAAAGCTTTTTATATCAGTACCTAAAACCTCTTTTTTTTTCGTATCAATATAAATTTGTGAAAATTCGTAAGAGTTATTTAATTTATCTTTAATTTCTACAAATCCAACTGATTTAAAAATATTATTATCTGTTTGATACTCAAAATTTTGCAAAAATATTAAATTTTTATCCTTATCTGTTATTTTTGTTTTTTCTTCAGATAAAATAATTCTTTTAGAATTATCAAATATAATATTTTCTCCATCGATAACATAATTTTCTGTAGTGATTACTTGTGTTGGACCTAAACTCTCAAATATTTTAGTTTTATCATTATAGAAGGCATATTCAGTCTTAATAATATTGCTTTTATTATCAGTTGCTATTACGTTTTTTTTTATTAATAAGGTTCCTTTAGCTTTATCATATTCAGCATATTCACCTTTTATTACATTTTTGTCTTCAGTCGTAATAATTACTTGATTTTCAAAAATTGTAGTTTCACTTTTTTTATCTATTGTTATATTTTTTGCTAAAATCGATAACTCTTCTGCAGCTGACAGGTTAAAAAAGAATAAAGATAATAAAATTATAAAAAAATTATTTTTCATTTATTTGTAAAACTCCGATAAAAGTGAAAAGTGTTAATGCTATAACAGGCGCCCAAGCAGCTAATATTAGTGGAATTCTATCTGTTTGGCCTAAAGCTAAAGATAAATCTTTGAAATAAAAAATTAATACGCTTATTAACAACCCCAGTATTATAAATTTTACGTTATCTGATCTTTTAAGAGTATTCATTGTTAAAATTGAAGATAAGCCAGTCATTAAAAAAAGGAAAAAAGGTAATGATAACATCGAATGTAAGCTTTGATCTAAAAAGGTCTTATTATAACCACTTTTAAGCAGGTTATCATAATTTATGATTAAGTTTACAAAAGACATGGTGTCAAAATTTCTAAATAAGCTATTAATTTTTTCAAAGTCGTAAATGGAATTAATACTGTATGTATCTAATTTTTCTTCTTTGAGAACACCATCGATTGGCTTAAAAATTGTTACTTCTTCAAGAAGCCAATCATTGCTTTTTATGTTAGATCTTTTTGAACTTATTTTTTCAATTAAATTCGATTTTTTATCTAAATGAAAAATAGTTACATCAATCAAACTCACCCCATCTGGTTTGGAAGCAGATATTATTCTTTGTTTCGTATCTAGGTTTTCTTTGATCCAAAGACCATTTTTATTAAATGTTACTAAGTGATCAATATCTCTTGCATAATTTGATTTTGTAATCTCATAATATTTAGCCATAGATGATGTAATTGGATTTGCTACTAACAAAATTAACCAACCCATTACAAAAGATGTGAAAGCTAAGATATAGAAAATTTTAATATTTGAGTAACCAAAAACTTTTAAAGTTAATAAATCTTTATTGTTTCTAATACTTAACATAAACCACATACTTGAAATGAATATAATAAAAGGCAATATTTGAATAATCATACTTGGAATAAATATACTTGTTAAAATTAAAGGCATAAAAATACTTACATCAATATTTTTAAAAAATTCAATTTCTTCAAATAAATTTAGTATTACTCCAAAACAATAAAAAATTAAAATCATTATAAAAAATTTTTTTAAAAAGTTTATTAAAAGATAGTTTAAAATAATTTTGTTCATATTGTTCTAGACTCTTTTGAAAATTTGTAATTTAAAAATAAATAAAACGTAATAAATAAAAATACTGGAGTTGCAATAAAGAGATATTTCATAACTTGATTTATTCCAGTGTATCTTACTGTTAATTCTGTAAATAATAATAATAAAAAACTATAAATAAAAATAACAAATTTATTAAAATAATTTCTTTTCGATTTTATTAATAATAATGAACAAAGCAAGGATATTACAGGAATGTATAATGGTAAGACTATACGTCTATTCAAAGTAGGTACAATTTCTTTTTTAACATCTTCTTTACAAATTTTATTTTTAATCTTGCTTGAAGTAAAACAATTTAAAAGTTTAATTGTAGAAGTTTCTTGTAATTTAGGTTTTTTTATAGTTGTAGTAGTTAAATTTGATAAGTCTACATTTAACTGTTCAAATTTTATTATTTCATTCTTAGAATAATCTTTTTTCGATGAAATAATTTGCCCATTAAACAAAATCATTTTTTTTTCATTAACAAGACCATTTTCAGCAACGATTGTAGTATCTTTAGTATTTGAATAATTAGATGATAAATTTTTTAAATTATTACCTTTGTCATGTAAAAAGATATTCTTTAATTCATTATCAATTTTTTTTTCAACAATAAATGTAAAACCTTTAAACGTATCGCTAAATTGTTGAGTTCTTACGGTTGGCAAAAAGGAGTTTAATGAGTCTTGCCCTAACAATTGTCTAGATTTATTTAATGCTAAAGGTGTAAGAAATGCCGATAGGATTAAATAAAAAATCAGTATTATAATAGAAGTTAGTAAAAATAAATTAACGACATAGATTTTCTTTACTCCTGAAGTCCACAAAATAACAAACTCGCTATCTTGTATATGTTTTATTATAAATAAAGTTAGTGCTAATAAAAAAGATAATGGTATAAATTTCGGAGCTATCCCAAAAAGATTGAGAACCGAATATTGGAAATAAGTTAATACCGGATAACCATTATCGACTATTAACTCTAAAAAGCTCACAGCTCTCACCGTTAAGGCTATTATTGATAAACCAAACAATATAACTATAAACGTTTTAAAAATCTCTAATATGAAGTTTTGATAAATTTTGTTTTGAAGCATTGTGATAATTCGTATATAAATAATCTATCCGTTAAATAAATTCAATCAATGGTTTAGTTATGTTCGATTTTACGTTGAAATCTGAGATATTTGAACATATATACCACTCAACCAATAAGGATTAATTTAAGAATTATGCCTATTAAAATAAAATATTTAAAAAAAACAAGTCAAAAGCCGTCAGCAAACCTAGTGTTATTTTCAGGTGAAAAATTCAAGACAAATGATTTAAAAAAATACGTTTCCAACTCAGAATACTCGTATATTACAGATTTGCTAAAAACTAGTGACCTTAAAAAAAATTTACTGGTCTTTGAAGTTAATTCCAAAAAGAAAATTATTTTGGTTGCAGTAAAAAATAACCTTAAAAATTCTGAAATAGAAAATTTAGGTGCTGAATTATTTGGAAGCATTAATTATGGAAAGGATAGTGAATATTTTATAAACAGTGATAGCTTAAATGTTAAACAAATTAATTTTATAAGTCACTTCCTTCATGGTCTTAAACTGAAGTCATACGAGTTTAATAAATATAAATCAAAAAAACAAAAAAGAAATATTCTTTTAAATATATTAGGAAATAAAAAAACTCCATCGATTAAAGATCAATTGAAATTTGAAGCTATAGAAGAAGGAGCTTTTTACGCAAGGGATTTAGTTTCAGAACCAGGTAATGTTTTACACCCAGATGAATATGCAAAGAGATTAAACTCTCTTAAGAAAGATGGACTTAAAGTTAATATTTACGATGAAAAAAAATTAAAAAAACTTGGCATGCACGCTTTGCTTGGCGTAGGGCAAGGAAGTGTTAGAGGATCATATCTAGTCACTATGGAATGGAATGGAGCAAAAGATAATTCTAAACCCCTAGCTTTTGTAGGTAAAGGAGTTTGCTTTGACACAGGAGGATACTCTTTGAAGCCAGCAAGGTTTATGGAAGATATGACTTACGATATGGCTGGTTCTGCAACTGTAGTTGGTTTAATGAAAAATCTTGCATTAAGAAAAGCAAAAGTTAATGCAGTAGGGGTAGTTGGTCTTGTGGAGAACATGGTAAGTGGTAATGCTCAAAGGCCTGGTGATATTGTTAAGTCTTATAGTGGAAAAACAATAGAAATTTTAAATACAGATGCCGAAGGTCGGTTGGTTTTAGCCGACGCATTAACCTTTACAGAAAAAAAATTCAAACCAAAATTTATTGTAGATTTAGCTACTTTAACTGGTGCAATTATAGTTTGTTTAGGCTCTGAATATGCAGGTCTCTTTTCAAATGATGATAAATTATCTAAACAAATTTTTGAGGCTGGTGAAAAAGTTGAAGAGAAAGTATGGAGAATGCCTCTTCATAAAAACTACGATAAGCTTATGAATTCTAAAAACGCTGATGTTCAAAATATAAACTATGTTGGTGGAGCTGGATCGACTACAGCAGCTCAATTTTTACAGAGGTTTATTTTAAACAAAACTCCATGGGCTCATTTGGATATCGCAGGAATGGCGTTTTCAAAATATGGTGGAGCTTTAAATTCTGCAGGAGCAACTGGATTTGGTGTTAGGTTATTAAATCAACTTATAGAGGATAATTATGAATAATTCTGAGCAAACTCTTTCAATAATAAAACCAGATGCGGTGGAGAGAAATTTAGCTGAGGAAATAAAAGGAATTTTTAAGGAAAATAATCTTAAAATTAACGAAGTAAAAAAAATACACATCACGAGAGATGAAGCTGCTGAATTTTATAAAGTGCATCAATCAAAACCTTTTTATAATGATTTATGTTCTTATTTATCTTCTGGTCCAATAGTTGTAATGATTTTAGAGGGTGAAAATGCTGTAGCAACGAATAGAAAGTTAATGGGTGCGACTGACCCAAAAAAAGCCGAAGCAAACACAATAAGAAATAAATATGGGCTATCAATTGATAAAAACTCTGTTCACGGTTCAGACTCAGTTGAAAATGCAAAAAAAGAAATTGAATTTTTTTTTAAAAATTAAATATATCTAAATATCTTTATTATAGCCTCTGGAAAGGCCTTATACTCCAAAATCTGTGTCTTTTTTTTTAAACTTTCCTCGTTATCTTCTTTTTTAATATAAAAGCTTTTTCTAGTGATTATTTTTCCACTATCCAGTTTTTCATTTACATAATGAACAGTACATCCAGTTTTTATTTCTCTTTTTTTTAATATTTTTGAAAATGTATTTAGACCTTTAAACTTTGGTAGTAAAGAGGGATGGATATTGATTATTTTTTTTCCAAATTTTTTTAAAAATCTTTTTGATAATATTTTCATATAACCAGCTAAACAAATTAAGGATATTTTATATATTTTTAATTCTTTAATTAATTTGTTTTCATAATCTCTTTTTTTCGTATTAATGACAAGGTATGGGATTGAATTTTTTTTTGCATATTTAATTCCCTCGGCGTTTTTATTGTTAGTAATAATTAACTCTATAGAAATCGGAAAGTTATACTCTCTAGACTTTATAATTAGATTTTTTAAGTTTGAACCTTTGCCAGAAATGAAAATACAAGCCTTTTTTTTTACCATTTTATTGAATTAAATACTTGAAACCTTCCTCTATTTTTTGAAATAAAGCCAATTTCATAAGGTTCAAATTTTTTAGAAAAAATACGTTTTATCTTTTTTTTATTTTTTCTGGGAGCAATAACACAAAATCCAATACCACAATTAAAAGTTCTCAACATCTCTTCATCAGAAATATTATTATTTTTTAACCATTTAAATATTCTTGAAATCTTTATTTTAGAAAGATCGATATTAGCGGTTAATCCCTCCGGGACCGATCTTAATAAATTTTCGACCAATCCTCCGCCAGTTATATGCGCGGCAGCATTAATAAGTTTTTTATCTGACAGTTTAAGAATTTCTTTTGTATAAATCTTAGTAGGTTTTAATAACTCTTTTCTTAAATAATTATTTATTTTATTCTTTTTTAAAATCATTCTCACTAAAGAGTATCCATTTGAATGAATTCCGTTTGATGGGATAGCAAAAATTATATTATCTTTTTTTACATTGTCTTTTTTAAGTATCTTCTTTTTTGAAACTATTCCAACACTAAAGCCAGCTAGATCAAATTTATCTTTAGAATAAGTTCCGGGCATTTCAGCAGTTTCCCCTCCTAACAGCTTACACTGAGATAAGTCACAACCTTTAAAAATTCCTTTTAAAATTTTTTTTGTTTTAATTAAATCTAATTTTCCCACAGCAATATAATCTAAAAAAAATAAAGGTTTCGCACCTTGTACTATTAGATCATTCACGCACATAGCTACCAAATCGATCCCTATAGTATCAAATTTTTTAAATTTATTAGCTAACTCAATTTTAGTCCCAACTCCGTCTGTGCAAGAAACTATTATTGGATCTTTAATTTTAAGTTTACTTATGTCAAAAATTGAACCAAATCCTCCAATTATCTCTTTACCATAAAACTTATTCCTTTTTTTGACACCTTTTTTGGATAAGGTTGATATATGTTTTACTAATTCATTAGCTAAGGAAATATTTACACCACTTTTTTTGTAACTATTTTGTATTTTTTTCATGCTCAAAAATGATAATTAAGTTTTATGAAATGTTTTAAATTAATAGTTATTATTTTAGTTATTTTTACTAAAACTGGAAATGTTTTTTCTGAGGATAATTTATTTAATGTTAATAATATTGAATTATCTAAAAAAACAAATATTACAAATGACGATTTATCCAAAAAGGCAATTCAAATAGGCTTTGAAGAACTTAAAAATAAAATTTTACTTGAAAAAGATCTAATTAAACTATCCAATCTTAATTTTACTCAAATAAATGAACTAGTGTCGTATTATCAAGTTGTTTCTCAAAATAGCGCTGATTTATTAAGTGAGAAAATTTCCTACAATATATTTTTTGACAAAGATAAGATACACGAGTTGTTTTATAAAAAAGGTATTTTATATTCTGAAATAACAAAAAGAGAATTATATATTTTGCCTATATTGAAAGATAAAGATCAATTTTATATTTATAATAATAATTTTTATTACGATAACTGGAATAAAATTTATGAAAACGACTTAATTGAATTTATACTACCCCTAGAGAATATTGAAATTATTCAAAAAATTAATACTAATAAAAATAATTTATTAAATCTTAACTTAAGTGATATTTTTGAAGAATATAAAAATGAAAATTTAGCCTTAGTTATAATTGACGATATAAATTCAAATCAAAATAAAGTTTTTTTAAAGACCATCATAATTGGTAAAAAGATTAGCAAAAGTTTAAAAATACAAAATAATAAAATTTCAAAAGAAAAATTTTACGAAGATACTATTATTCAAATAAAAAAAGAAATTATCAATCTTGTAAAATCTCAAAATCTTATAGATGTTAGAACTCCTTCTTTCCTGAATACTAAATTTATTCTTGATGGCAATAATAGCTTGTTTGAGTTAAACTCAAGATTAAAAAATATAGATTTAATAGAGAATATATTTGTTCAAGAATTTAACAATAAATTTGTCTTTCTTAAAATTAAGTATTTTGGAAAATTGGAAAAAGTGTTGAAGCAACTAGAAAATCAAAAAATTATTTTAAAAACAAATGGTGACCAATGGAGTCTTAAAATTGCCAAATGAGTCAATTGATTTTTAAATTTCCTTTTAAAGCAAAATATTTTGAGCAAGATTTTTATGTGTCAAAAAATAATTTTTCAGCTTACAAACTAATTGAAAATTGGCCTAACTGGTCAGGAAAATGGTTAAATATTTTTGGAGCCTCAGGATCTGGAAAAACACACTTATCAAAAATACTTGAAAAAAAAATAAATAAATTGAAAATTCTTGATGCTAAGAAAATTAATAATAATTTTATATCTAGTTTCGAACAATTCGAATGTTTAATAATAGATAATTTTAATCATGATATTGAGGAAAATTTATTTTACTCAATACTTAATCATTCTAAACAACTAGATAATTATATTGTTATAAACAGTATCGAACCTATTAAAAAGAAATCTTTTATGCTTAAAGATTTGCAATCACGAATTAATAGTTTTGTGTTTATAGGCATAGAACTTCCAACTGATGACCTCTTGCAAGTAATAATCTCAAAAACTTTCTCTGAAAAACAAATAAATTTAGACCCAAAAATAACTAACTTTATAATAAATAATGTTGATAGATCTTATGACAAAATGTTTAAATTTTTAAAAGAAATTGATGAAATGTCGTTATCTTCTGGAAAATCAATAAATATTAATTTAATAAAAAAAGTATTAAAACAATGAATAAATATAGATCACACAACTGTTCAGAACTTACCGAAAAAGATGTAAACAAAATCGTTACTTTATCTGGGTGGCTTCACCGGAAAAGAGATCATGGAAATTTACTTTTTTTAGATATCAGAGATCACTTCGGTATAACTCAGTGCGTAATAGAAAATGATAACAAATTTTTTTCAATTATTGAGAAAGTTAGACCAGAGTCTGTACTAAAGATAGTTGGGAAAGTTGTAAAAAGAACTGATGGTACTGAAAACTCAGAACTTAAAACAGGCATGATTGAAGTTTCTATTAATTCTGTAGAAATTTTATCAAAAGCAAAAGAGCTTCCATTGCCAGTTTTCGGAGAACAAGAATATCCTGAGGATATAAGACTGAAATATAGATTTTTAGATTTAAGAAGAGAAGAAATGCATAATAATATTATCTTAAGATCTAAAGTTATATCTTTTATAAGGAGTGAAATGACTCAACAAGGTTTTTTAGAATATCAAACACCAATATTAACTTCATCTAGCCCAGAAGGAGCAAGGGATTTTTTAGTTCCAAGTAGATTAAATCAAGGTAAGTTTTATGCTCTACCACAAGCACCTCAGCAATTTAAACAATTAATAATGGTTTCAGGCTTTGATAAATATTTTCAAATTGCTCCTTGTTTCAGAGATGAAGATGCTAGAGCAGACAGAAGCCCAGGAGAGTTTTATCAATTAGATCTTGAAATGTCATTTGTAGAACAAGAGGATGTTTTTGAAGTTTTAGAAAAACTTTTAGTAAACTTATTTAAAAAATTTTCATCAAAAAAAATCTTATCAGAAAAATTTCCAAAAATTTCTTATAAAGACACAATGTTAAAATATGGCACCGATAAACCAGACTTAAGAAATCCACTTATTATTAATGATATAACTGATATATTTTCTAGAGAGGATGTAAAATTTGAAATTTTTAAGAAACTAGTAAAATCAGGTTGTAATGTAAGAGCAATTGTTACGAAAAATACAAAAGATAAACCAAGAAGTTTCTTTGATAATATTGATAAATGGGCAAAAGAACAAGGTGCCTCTGGATTAGCTTATTTTACTTTCGAAAAAGATAAAAAAATTAGCGGAAAAGGTCCTGTCGGAAAATTTTTTAGCGAAGAATCTCTGATTGAAATAATGAAAAATTGTAAAGCTGAAATTGGTGATAGTATTTTTTTAGCATGCGGGAAAGAGAAAGAAATAGAAAGATTATTATCTTCAGCGAGAAATAAAATAGCTGAGGATTTAAAAATAATTGATGAAAATAAATTCGCATTCTGTTGGATTGTAGATTATCCAATGTTCGAAAAAGATGAAAAAACGAAAAAAATAATTTTTAGTCATAATCCATTTTCAATGCCCCAAGGGAATATTGATAAACTAGATTTTAATAATCCGTTGGAAATAAAAGCATATCAATATGATATTGTATGTAATGGAGTAGAGTTATCATCTGGTGCAATTCGTAATCATATTCCAGAATTAATGTACAAATTATTTTCAATAGCAGGATATAATGAAAAACAAGTAAATGAGAAATTCAGCGGTATGATAAATGCTTTAAGTTATGGTGCGCCACCACATGGAGGTATTGCACCAGGAGTAGATAGAATTGTAATGCTATTAGCTAACGAAAAAAATATTAGAGAGGTTACCTTATTTCCAATGAACCAAAATGCTCAAGATTTAATGATGTCCGCGCCATCCGAAGTTGAAAGTTCACAATTGAAAGAACTTGGATTAAAGCTAGATATTAAAAAGAAAATCTAATTTTTCGTTTTTAAATTAATTCTTACGTCTGAAAGATCAACTAATTTTTCCTCTAAATTACTTCTTACAAATCCTTTGGAAGTTATATTTTTTACTATTTTTAAAAACTTTTCATCAGTTTTATCATTCGGGATATTTTTTGAGCCAGCTATAGAAGGCGTGTGTGCTAATTCTTCCTTACCAAGATATGAAATAGCTAACTCTCTAAATACATAGTCTAATATAGATGAAGCGCTTAATATTCTATCGTTTCCTAAAACATTTCCTGATGGCTCAAATTTCGTATCTATAAAAGCATCTACATACTCCTCCAAAGGCACTCCATATTGTAAACCCAGTGAAATTGCTATGGCGAAGTTATTCATCATTGCTTTAACTAATTCCCCCTCTTTATTTGTATCGATAAAAATTTCACCTATTTTACCATCATCGTATTCTCCTGTATGTAGGTAAACTTTATGGTCGCCTATTTGAGCTTTTTGAATATAACCCTTTCTTCTGTCAGGCATTCTGAATCTGGCATTATTTTTAATTTTAAAGTTATTTTTCTGCTCAAATTTTTCTTTCGGTGAGGAATTTATTAAATTTTTTGTTATTTCTTTTGAAATTGTTTTATTTGGCTTAGCGGCACTCTTTTCTTTACCTTTTTCTCCAATTTTTTTTGTTTTCCTATTATTTAATTTAACATCAATAACCTCAACATCTCCATCTGTCCTCTCATCAATTTTTGATAATTCTTTATCATTTAAATCATTTAAAGAGTGAACAGTTTTGAAAGTACAAGTATAGTAAGTTTCTACAATGAATTTTTTCATATTTAATTGGAATCTCTTACTTAAAGATATATATTAATTTTAAGTAGTGTCTAATATTTAATAATACACTTCTTAATTGTGTGGATTTAAATTTTTTAATATGAGCTTAAAAATTATTTTTACTTGGTGGAATAGACAAACCTTCGGAACATTCTTAAAAACATTATTTACAGGTAAATTTGTAGGAAAAGATGAGTTTGGAAACAAATATTATAAAAACAAAAAAGACGAAAGGTGGGTTGTTTATTCTGATAATATTGAGGCAACTAAGATTACTTCAAGTTGGTATTTATGGATGCACCATACAATAGATAAAGTTCCTGATGAAAAAAATGAAAAAAGATATTCCTGGCAAAAAGATCACTCGGAAAACAAAACCGGCACTAAAGAAAGTTATAAACCGGTTAAAATAGCAAAAAACAATATTAAAAAAAAATATGAAACTTGGAAATAGAAGAAATTATTTAATCATATTTTTTTATATTTTACATAGCACGATTTTATTTGCGGAAGAAAAAATCACTACTACACCTTTAATAAATTTAGATAATCTAAAACCAAGCTTTGAGGAGTTAGAAGAGAAAAATGAAAATTTATCAAATAAAAATAATATAAAAATTAAAAAGAAAAAGTCTAATTCAACAAAAACTGCTCATGCAGTGTTAATTGGATTAGATAAAATAACTGCCAAATCTTCTGAAATAGTAGTGAATTTAGATGAAGTAAAAAAGTTTGGCCCACTAGAAATCAAAGTTTTAAGGTGCGAAAAAATAAAAACAAACAATAAATTAAATGACGTTGCTTATATGCAAGTAAAAGACCTTACTAAAAATGAAAATGAAAAAGTCTTTATCTTCAATGGATGGACTTTTTCGTCTGATCCAAATCTTACACCATTTGATCATGCAATCTATGATCTTCAATTAGTCAGCTGTTTCAATGTTTAAAAAAACTTCTCTTTTGAAAGCCAATTCGTATCAAAATCAGAGTCAATAAACTTTTTGTGATTTAATATTTTTTTGTGTAAATCTATTGTTGTTGTAATACCCTCGAGAACAAATTCATCCAAAGATCTCAAGGTTCTTTGAATTGCTTCAGTTCTATTTCTACCTTTGCAAATAACTTTTGCGATTAAGCTGTCGTAGTATGGAGTTATTTTACAGCCTTGAAAAATAGATCCATCAACTCTCGTTCTAAAACCTGAAGGTTGATGGCAAACGTTTATAATTCCTGGACTGGGTTGGAAATTTAAAGCAGGATTTTCAGCATTTATTCTACATTCTATAGAATGTCCCCTTGGTTTAATATCATTTTGTTTAAGAGCAGTATCACCAGTATATGCTATCCAAAGTTGTTCTTTAACAATGTCTATGCCAGTTTGAACTTCGGTGACAGGATGCTCTACTTGTACTCTTGTATTCATCTCAAGAAAATAAAATTTTCCATTTTCATAGATAAACTCAACAGTGCCTGCTCCCTCATAATTTATTTGTTCTACCATTTTTACTGTTTTTTCTAGAAGATCTTTCCTTTGATCATCTGTAAGAACAGGGCTTGGCGTTTCCTCAATTAATTTTTGATGTCGTCTTTGAACTGTGCAATCTCTCTCTCCCAATTGAACTGTCCTATTTTTTCCTGACATTACTTGTACTTCAATATGTCTTGGATTTTGAAAATATTTTTCTATATATAATTCATCATTCCCAAAAAATTTTTTTGCCTCATTTTTTGCAGTCAAAAAAAGATTCTCAAGGTTTTCTTCTCTTTCTACTATTTTCATTCCTTTTCCACCGCCACCACCTGCTGCTTTAATTAAGACAGGGTAACCTATTTTTTTACATAGGGATTTTGCTTCAGATATATTTTTTACTCCTCCTTCTGAACCTTCAATCACTGGCAACCCATATTTTTTTGCTATTCTTTTAGCCTCGATTTTATCTCCCATCTTAGAAATTATTTCAGCACTTGGACCGATAAATTTTATTCCATGCTTATTAACGATTTCTGAAAATTTTGCATTTTCAGACAAAAAACCATAACCAGGATGAATAGCTTCAGCTCCGGTTAAATCTACCGCAGACATAATAGATGAAATATTTAGATAACTATTTTGTGGTTGATGTGAACCTATGCAAACACTTTCATCGGCTAGTCTTACATGCATTGAGTCCGAGTCAACATTTGAATGTACAGCTACTGTTTGGATACCCCATTCTTTGCATGCCCGTATAATCCTAACAGCAATTTCACCCCTGTTTGCTATTAAAACTTTTTTAAACATTTGATTTACTTGAGAATTACTAAAGTTTGACCAAATTCAACTGGTTGACCATCTTCTACTAATATCTTTGTAACTTCACCATCACTAGTAGAAGGCACATGATTCATAGTCTTCATTGCTTCTACAATCATAACAGTTTGTCCTTTTTTTATTTTATCACCAACTTTGATAAATTTTTTTGCACCCGGCTCTGGAGCTAGGTAGGCTGTCCCAATTATTGGAGATTTAACCCTTGTTCCTTCGTTGTTATCATTTGTATTAAGTACCGCTTTATTTTGGGGAGACACTACACTTCCTTTTGATTGTTCGATTGCTTTTGAAGCTCTAGAAACCTTTACCTTTGTCTGTCCTTCTTGATACTCAAGTTCGGTCAAATTAAACTCTTTAAGATTATCTACCAATTCCTTGATTATCTTTTTGTCAATTTTCATTCGTTTAAATATGTTTTCATCGCCTCAAGTGCCATTGTGTAACCAGTAACACCAAAACCACAAATGACTCCTTTTGCTACTTTGCTTATCAATGACTTGTGCCTGAATTCTTCTCTATTATAAATATTACTAATATGCAATTCAATTATAGGTATTTTAAGAATTTTTAGAGCATCATGTATCGCTACTGATGTATGAGTGTACCCTCCAGCGTTAATAATTAAACCATCCATACTATTTCTTGAATTTTGTATTTTTTCAACTAATTCTCCCTCAAGATTAGATTGAAACATTGTTAGATTTAAATCATTTTGGGCAGCGTATTGTTTACAGTCTTTTTCTACATCTTTTAATGTAAAACTTCCATATTGGCTTTTCTCTCTCTCACCTAAAAGGTTGAGATTTGGGCCATTAAGAATTATAATTTTTTTCATCGCTAACTATTATTATCATTGATTAGCTCAATTATGGCAAAAATACAATTAAATGGAAAAATAATCAAAATCAAATCAAATCTGAGTGTTGAATCTCTATTAAAAAAATACAAACTGAATAATAAGAGTGTTGCTTTGGAATATAATGGAAAAATACTTCCGAAACAAAATTTTAAAAAAAAACTTCTTAAAAATAATGATAAAATAGAAATTGTACATTTTATTGGAGGTGGATAAATTGAAAAAAGATATATTTAAAATAGCCAATAAAAAACTAAAATCTAGATTAATAGTTGGGACAGGTAAGTACAAAAGTTTTTCAGAAACCGCTAAAGCAGTTAAAGCATCAGGCGCCGACATGGTCACAGTAGCGGTAAGGAGAGTAAATATTACAAATAAAAAAAAACCTTTATTATCAGATTACTTAGATCCCAAAAAAATAATTTTTCTACCTAATACTGCTGGCTGCTTTACTTCAAAAGACGCACTAAGGACTTTGAGATTGGCTAGAGAAATGGGAGGTTGGAAGCTAGTTAAGCTTGAAGTTTTAGGAGACAAAAAAACACTTTTTCCAAACATGATAGAAACCATTAAGTCCACTAAAGTTCTAGTCAAGGAGGGTTTTAAAGTTATGGTTTATTGTACCGATGATCCTTTGTTAGCAAAGGAATTGGAAAATCTAGGCGCATCTGCAATAATGCCTTTAGCATCACCGATAGGTTCTGGTTTAGGAATTCAAAACAAAACTAATATTTCCTTAATTATTAAACAATCTAAAGTTCCAGTAATTGTAGATGCAGGAATAGGTACAGCATCAGATGCAACTATAGCGATGGAACTTGGTTGTGATGGAGTTTTAATCAATACAGCAATTGCAAAAGCCAAAAAACCTATATTGATGGCCAAGGCTTTCAGAGATGCTGTTATTTCTGGCCGAAATTCTTTTTTAGCAGGAAGGATGGAGAAAAATTATTTTGGATCGCCCAGTTCTCCCAAAGAAGGTTTAATCTAGTTTTTTTTTTTTCTTCTTACCCATAATGTTCTTAATTTTTTTTTCTTAACTTTTTTTATTTCTTTTTTTACCTTTTTTTCATTTTTCAGTGATTTAGATTTATCAGATAAAATATTCTTATTTTTTGATAAAATCTTTATGTTTTTAATACTTTCAATTTTATCGATAATTTTTTTTGATTTATTGAATAATTCAATTTTGTACTCTGGGATAATTAATTTTTCGTCAGAGAATAATTCTATTTTAAAAGAATATTTTTTTTGAAAATATTTCAATTCTTCTGAAAAATTTTCTTTGATAAATATTATTACTTTTTCTGGAACAAATCCCTTAATAATTTTTACTTTATCAGTGAAAGCTAAATATTGAATTTTCTTTAAAATTTTCTGAGAAAAAGAACTTAGCGATAGTTGAGTTTCCCATTTAATCGAACCCTCCCTTAATCTTTGACGTGTCATCTCTAGTAATCCAAAATTACTAATTCTTCCAATCTGAATTCTCGCTCTATCCTTTCTAATACTCTCTCTCATTTTTTTTTCTACAGTTCTTCTATTATAAAAATTCATCATATCTATAAAATCAATTACAATAAGACCCGAGAGATCTCTAAGTTTTATTTGATGAGCAATTTCTTCTGCAGCCTCTAAATTGGTGTTAAGAGCAGTCTTCTCAATATTTGTTTGTTTAGTTGACTGGCCAGAATTTATATCTATAGAGACCAAGGCTTCAGTTGGATTTATAACTAAGTATCCGCCGGATTTTAGTTTGACAGTTGGTTCAAATATATTATTAAGTTCTTTTTCTATTTTAGCATCGTGAAACAAAGGTACCTTGCCGCGGTACTTTTTCACATTTTTTAAATTCTTTGGCATTAATTCTTTCATAAACTTTTTAGCTTTTTGATAAGCTTCATTACCCTCGATATAAACATTTTTAGTGTCATTATCGTAAATGTCTCTCAGAGTTCTTTTAATTATATCACCCTCCTCGTAAACCAATGAAGGAGCATTAGAGTCCAGCGCTTTTTCTTTTATCTCTTCCCATGTTTTCAATGTATTTTGAAAATCTTTTTCAATTTCATTCTTAGTTTTGTTTGCTCCAGCTGTTCTAACAATAACACCCATACTTTTGGGAATATCAATTTCATTCAAAATTTCTCTAATCTTATTTCTATCCGATGAGTTGAAAATTTTTCTTGATATTCCACCCCCTTTTGGAGTGTTTGGCATCAAAACTAAATATTTCCCTGCTAAAGAAATAAACGTTGTTAAAGCAGCACCTTTTTGCCCTCTTTCTTCTTTAATTACTTGTATCAATATTACTTGGCCGGGTTTTATAACTTCTTGAATTTTATAACGTTTAATCCCAAAAGAAGATTTAACTTCCTCTCTATATTCTTTTTTTTCTTCTTCTTCAATTTTTGAAATGTTGCTTTCCTCTACTTTATTATTTTGACTATCAACCCCATTAATTTCATCCTGTGTAGTATCTTGAGAAGCTTCTAAATTTTTATTTTTAAGACTTTCTCTTATCTGTTCTTCTGCAACTTTTATTATCTCTTTGTCTTCTGATGGAATTTGATAATAGTCTGATTGGATGTCGTTAAAAGCTAAGAAACCATGTCTATCTCTACCAAAATTAACAAAAGCTGCTTGCAGTGATGGCTCTACACGACTAATAGTACCAAGATAAATATTATTTTTAAAAGTTAGATTGTTTTTGTCTTCAAATTCATACTCTTCAATTGAATTTTCTGATTTAAGAACAATACGAGTTTCATTTGGATGCGATGCATCGATATATAAATTTTTTTCCATTTTAATTGAATTCCTTTTAATTTTTTGAAATCTGTAATTTTAATTTTTGTCATATTTACATTTTATACAATTTTTAGGATAAATACAGGATTTAAATGTTAGATGCCTAAAGATGGTCTTAATTTTTAATGATAACAGATAAAATGATTAAATTTGTCAATTTTTCTATTAAATTTCTAATGGTTTTCATCGTAATAAGTTTAGTTTTCTTGTTATCAACACTATGGTATTTTTCTATAGGACTTCCAGATTATAAAAAATTATCTAATTATCAGCCTCCAATATCAAGTAGAGTGTATTCCTCAGATGGAAAATTAATTGCAGAATATGCATTACAGAAAAGATTATTTGTTCCTTTTGAGTCTGTTCCAGACAAAGTTGTTAATTCATTTTTGTCTGCAGAAGATAAAAATTTTTTTAACCATCCAGGTATAGATGCAAAAGGAATAGTAAGGGCAATATTGAAAAATTTGAAAAATATTTCACAAAATAAAAGACTAGAAGGTGCATCGACTATTACTCAACAAGTTGCAAAAAATTTTCTCTTAACAAACGAAGTTTCCTTGAAAAGAAAAATTAAGGAAGCAATACTAGCTTTTAGAATAGAGCGAGCATATACAAAAGAGAGAATTTTAGAATTATATTTAAATCAAATATATTTAGGTCAAGGGACATATGGAATAGCAGCCGCAAGTTTAGAATATTTTGACAAACCAATTAAAGAGTTAGATTATCCTGAGGCAGCATTATTAGCAGCCTTACCAAAAGC
>MDTD01093610.1_pt1 | contig 26163 bp, 26 predicted proteins | sample 811221 | NCBI WGS metagenome assembly MDTD01 (sample SAMN05326646, study PRJNA326480) | marine metagenome | isolation source: seawater | place: Pacific Ocean: South West | collected 2011 | reverse complement strand
TGATGCAAATAAACGATCGAAAAGTAGTAAATATAACTTTTTAAAGCAAGATATTGATGAATGGCTTATAAAGCAAAATGCTCATGATTTGATTTTCAGTAATTGCTATTCATTTATTTCTAATAATTTAGAAAATACATTAAAAAATATTAGATACAGCCTGAAAAATGATGGATTTGTTATATTAGCCATACCAGAAATTACTAACTTATATCAATTACATAATTCAATGATCAAAGCTGATTTAGACTTATACAATGGAGTTTTTCAAAGAGTTAATCCAACTTATGATGTTAATTACATATTATCGAAATTAAAAAAATTTGAATTTAAAGGTTCTATTATTAATAATGATAAATTTACAATTGAATACAATAATTTTAGCAAATTGTTAAATGATGTCAGATCTATGAATTTGTCTTATTTTCATTTAGATAAAAAAAAATTTTTTGAAAAGAAAAATTATTTTAATTTAGTTGAATTAAATTTTAAAAAAGACTATTTCCAAAATAATATTTATCCTTTAGAATTTAGCATAAACATTGTGTCAGCATGGAAATAAAACTAAGATCTGTAATCTGCATTAATATTAATATATTTATAACTTAAATCATTACCATAAACATTATGTGAAAAATTACCAATTCCAAGATTTATTTTTATCTTAATAATATTTTTTTTCATATACTTTTTAAGTACTCTTTGATTAAGCCTTCTATTTATTGAACCGTTACTACAAAGAAGATGTGGTCCAAAATAAATTTTAATTTTATCTTGGATAATTTTTTCATCAGATTTTCCTACTGCCATAATTATCCTTCCCCAATTTGCATCTTCGCCAAATATTGCAGTTTTAACTAAAGGTGAGTTTGCTACCGATAAACCAATTTTTCTAGCCTGCCTTTTTGATTTTGCTTTTAAAACTTCAATATCTAACAATTTTGATAGACCTTCTCCATCTTTTATAATTTGAATTGATAAGTCTTTCATTATAGATTTAATAGAAGAATTAAGTTTTTCAAAATTTTTCTTTGTTTTATAATTGATCTTATACATATTAAGTGAAAAAATTGATAATGTATCACTTGTTGATGTATCGCTATCGACAGTAATTGAATTAAAAGTATCGTCTAAATTATGATTAATTATTTTTTTTATTATATTAAATGGTAATGCAGCTTCTATAAAAATATATGCCAACATAGTACCCATATTTGGATGAATCATTCCAGAACCTTTTGCTATTCCATAAATTTTTACATTCTGTTTATCAAAAATTTGATTTCGTATTGATATCTTTGGGTAAGTATCTGTTGTTATTATTGTTTTTGCAGCATCTAGAAGAGATGTATTTTTTTTATTTTGAATTTCTTTTATTTTATTAATAATTAATAATGGATTAAATAATTCTCCTATAACACCTGTAGAGCATACTAATACTTGATTTTTTTTACATTTATAAACACGTAATAAATAATTTACATAATGATCGATAATCTTTAAGCCTTTTTTTCCTGTATGAGCATTAGCATTTCCAGAATTAACAACTAGAATTTTAATTTTTTTTTGATTATTTTTTTTATTCCAAATTATTGGTGCTGAAGGCGTGGAGGTTTTGGAAAAAACACTTGCAGTATTTACAGGGCTATCAAATATTATTATAAGTAAATCGTTTAATTTTTTCTTAAAACCTGCATTAAATGTATAGATTTTAAAACCATTTGGAAAAATATTTGGAAATTTTTTGGGTTTAAAAATTGAGGGACTTTCATATAAAAGTCTTTCATTCTTACTTAATTTAAATTCCTTTGTAGAAGTCTTGTTTTTCATATGATAACAGCCATTTATCATAATATGTTAAGATTTGTTAAAAAGTTTGTAATTCCAAATAAATATAAGAACTCTAAGAAATATTCAAAAATTGTTGAAAAAATTAATGAATTAGAGAAAGATATTTCAATACTTTCAGACTCTAAACTAAAAGAAAAAACTTCATCTTTCAAGTCTATGTTAAAAGAAGGCAACAATCTTGACACAATTTTACCAGAAGCATTTGCAGTTGTTAGAGAAGCAGCAAAAAGATCTATTGGTCTTAGACATTATGATGTTCAATTAATTGGAGGTATGGTTTTAAACGACGGAATGATAGCGGAAATGAAAACTGGTGAAGGTAAAACACTAGTAGCAACATTAGCTGCATATTTAAATTCAATTAATAATAAATCTGTACATATAGTCACCGTTAATGATTATTTAGCTGAACGAGATTCTAAATGGATGGGTAAAATTTATGATTTCCTTGGACTTAGTGTTGGTTGTATAACTTCAAGAACTAGTCATCAAGATAGGGTAAAACAATACAAAAGTGATATTCTATATGCAACAAATAATGAAATAGGTTTTGATTATTTAAGAGATAATTTGAAAACAGACTACGAAAATATTTTTTTTCACAAAGAGGCTTTTGCAATTGTCGATGAAGTAGATAGTATTTTAATAGATGAAGCAAGAACTCCTCTTGTAATATCTGCAGAATCTTCAACATCTGTAGAAATATATCCTAAGATTAATAAAATTGTAAAAATGTTAAATAAAAATGATTTTGAAATAAACGAAGAGAGTAAAAGTATATTGTTAACAAACAATGGTATGGAGTTTACTGAAAAATTATTAACTGAAAATGGATTAATAAAAGAAGGTACTCTGCAAGATTTGGATAACATAGCATTAAATCATAATATTATACAAGCTTTAAGAGCAAATCATATATTTGTAAAAAATAAAGATTACATAATAAAAGACAAGAATGTTGTAATTATTGATGAATTAACTGGAAGAGCAATGGAAGGTAGAAGATATGGTGATGGATTACACCAAGCGATTGAGGCTAAAGAAAATTTAAATATTCAAAATGAAAATCAAACGATAGCTTCAATTACTTACCAAAATTTTTTTAGAACTTATAGCAAGTTAAGCGGTATGACTGGCACTGCATTAACTGAGGCAAATGAATTTGAATCTATTTATAATTTACAAGTATTTGAAATTCCCCCAAATATTAAAATAACTAGAATTGATAAAAATGATGAAATTTATGTTACTAAAAAAGAAAAATATGAAGCTGTAATTAAGCTAGTGAAAGAAAGGGTTAAGTTAGAGCAGCCAATACTAATTGGAACAACATCTGTTGAGAATTCCGAGATTATATCAAAATTATTAAATGAAAATAATATAAAACATAATGTTTTGAATGCTAAGAATCATGAAAAGGAAGCAGAAATTATTCTTAAAGCAGGAATTCCAGGAAATGTAACTATTTCAACAAATATGGCTGGAAGAGGAACAGATATTAAACTTGGAGAAGGAGATAATCATCTCAAAGAAAAAGCAATTAATGCAGGTGGTCTACTTGTCATTGGAACGGAAAGACATGAAAGTAGAAGAATAGATAATCAACTTAGAGGAAGATCTGGAAGACAAGGTGATATTGGAGAAACTGTGTTCTTTTTATCTTTAGAAGATGATTTAATGAGAATATTTGGGTCAAAAACTTTAGAGAGTGTTTTAAGTAAAATAGGTTTAAAAGAAGGTGAAGTTATTACCCATTCATTAATAACAAAATCTCTTGAAAGAGCACAACAGAAAGTAGAATCACATAACTTTGACATTAGAAAACAAATACTAAAATTTGATGATATATTGAATGACCAAAGAAAAATCATATATCAAAATAGAAAAGAGATACTTAATACAAATGATCAATCTAAAATTATTGAAGAAATGATTGAAGATTATACATCAGAACTTATAAATTTAACAATTCCACCTAAAAAATATAATAATGAATGGAATGCAACTCTATTAAAAGATAAAGTTTCAGAAATATTTGATTTAGATCTTCCAATAAAAAAATGGTTTGAAGAAGATGGAGTTGATGAAGTAGAAATAAAAAGTAGATTAATTGACCAAGTAAATCAAAAATATAATGAAAAAAAATACCAATACTCTAAAGAACTTTTAATGTTTGCAGAAAAAAGATTGATGCTATTTCAAATTGATAAAGATTGGAGAGAACATCTTGCAGCAATGGACATGCTAAGAGGAAGTGTTAATTTAAGAGCTATGGGTGGCAAAGATCCTTTTTTTGAATATAAAAGAGAGTCTTTTGATTATTTTGATGAAATGCTATCCAATCAAAATGAAAAAGTTTTAAAAAGTCTTTTTCATATAAAATTAGTTAGTGAAAAAGAGAACAACGAAAGTTTTAGTCCAAAAAAAGAACCTAGAAGAATAGTAGCAAAAAAAATTGGCAGAAATAGCGCTTGCCCATGTGGTTCAGGTAAAAAATATAAACATTGTCATGGAAGTTAAATTTGGCTTGTAATATTTAAAAATTTATTTTTTCTTTCTTTTACCAAATCTTCTAAGGTTTGCGATTGCAATTCTATCAAATTTTTTAATATTGATTCTTTTACAATTACAGATTGTTTAGATATATTTCTATGTGCACCGCCTGGAACTTCTTTAATAATTTGATCAATAATTTTATATTCAAAACAATCTTGCGCTGTTAATTTTAAACTTTCTGCTGCATCTTGTGAAAAATCTTTGTTACGCCATAAAATTGATGCACAACCCTCTGGAGAAATCACTGAATATATAGAGTTTTCTAGCATTAAGACTTTGTCAGTAGTTGCTAATGCTATAGCCCCTCCAGAACCTCCTTCTCCAATTATGATAGAAATCATAGGTGTTTTTATATTTAGTGAAGTACTTATTGATGAGGCAATTGATTCAGATTGACCTCTTTCTTCTGCATCTTTGCCAGGAAATGCACCTGCTGTATCAACAAAAATAATAATTGGTAACTTAAATTTTTCAGATAGTTTCATGAGTCTTTGCGCTTTTCTGTATCCTTCTGGCTTTGCCATACCAAAATTATGTTTTATTCTTGTTTCCATTGAATTTCCTTTTTCAGTTCCCAGTACCATAACTGATTTTCCATCAACTTTAGCAAAACCACCAATTATTGCGTCATCATCAGCATATTTCTTATCACCATGTAAAAATATTACATCTTCAAAAATATTGTTTATAAAATCTATAGTATGTGGTCTAGAATTATGACGGGAGACTTGTACTTTTTGCCAAGCATTTAAATTTGAATAAATATTATTTAGTATTTCATTTTTTTCATTGTTGAGTTTTAATAATTTATCTTCATTTTTTGGATCTTTATTTTTAATATCATTTATTAAGTTTTCTAATTCTACAACTTCTTTTTCAAAATCAAAATAATTCGCCATTATAAAATCTTATAATTTTCAAATATTTCTAGAATTAATTCATTTGTTAATTTATTATCATCGTATGTATTTAAACCACTAAGAATAAGTTTAAGATGTTTTGGATGTATTTCTTTCCAATCTTTATTATTTAAAGAAATTAATATTAATAGTAAAAAGTTATATTTATTTTTATTTTCAATACTTGATTTTAAGCTAATATCAAAAAAGATTGATGGCATTTTTCTTTCGTCAAATATATTTTCATAATCAATTGATAGATCTATTTTATTTTCAGAATTAAGTACACTCAGCAACACATAAAATAATTCTTTGTTTTTAATATCTTGCATTTTATTTATATTATCTATGTTTGAGTTGATAAAATTAATTACTGGGTCTAAACTTGTAGCTTGTTTTATTTCACTTAGAAACTTTGCATATGTACTTTTGTCATCTATTCCAATTGATTCCTCATAAAATTGTATCCATCTATCTGCATTTTCATAATTTCCAGTATTAATATTTGCGACTGCTATATCTAAACTATATTGAGAATTTTCATTTGATAAATCTATAGAGTTGATGATATTGTTAGTTAATGGGTAAGAAATATTTTCTAAGTTATTTTCTTTTGAAAATTTCCAAAAATCTATGAGCACTTTAATTCTTTCTGAAGGAAATATCTGAATATTTGACAACTGGTAATAAAATGCAACCTTTAGTTCTTTGCTGTTATCAAGTTTTTTTAGAGTTGTATCAGGATCATTAAATTGGTTCGAATCAAAATCAACAGACTGATAAAGAGCTGACAAACTTTCTATGGAAATTTTATTAGATAAGTAAGAATTATTCGCTGCTTTTAACCTTGTTTCTATATTGGCTTGATTGTTAAGAATTAATGAAATTGCCAAGTTGTCTTTATCGATTTTGTAAAATTCTTCGTTTATAGGTATTTCACCAATTCTCATCATAGCACTATATAAAAATGAAAAATCTTTATTTAAATTTGTATAATCAATTAGATCATTATTTGTTTCAATTGAATTAGATACAAGCTTAAAATATATGTTATTAAAATTATTATCTTTTTTAATTTCTATTTCATTTAAAAGAGAAAACTGTAACTCAGCCTCTAAATATTTTTCCTCAAGAACTAAACAAAAGATATCAACTTTTTCAATAAAATTTTCTTTTATAATAAAATCTTCTGTGAGATCATTTTTTAATTCACATACTTTGTCAAGTTGATGAGTTGATAATAAAAAATTAAATTCAATTAGTTTATAAAAAGAAATATTTTTATCTTCTGACAAATCTTTATTTTTTATTAAATTATAAGCTTTATCAATTTCTCCAATATTATAAAGCTTATTGACTATAATAAAAAAAATTTCTGCATGTTTACTTTGAGATAAATCAAAATCTATATTAAATATAAAATTTACAAATTCATTATATAAAACCTTTGATTTAATATTATTAGAATTTAATAAATAATTTTTGAAATTCACAATATCTATGGAATCCCAGAAATAAGAATTATATTCTAGATTATTTTCAATTACACTATTATCAATCTCATCAACATCTTCAGTATTGACATCAGATTGTTCTAACTGACTTTCATTTATGCTATCTTCAATTAATTCATCATTAAAGTTATTTTCATTTAGTTTTTCAACAACTAATTCATCTAAACTTTTATTACTATGAAGTTCAATAACTTCAGACTCATTAGCTTTTATAGCAATGCTGATGTTTATTATAAATAATGGTAAAATATATTTAATCATTTGATATCTATGCTTAAATCTTCAATTATTTTTACTGAGGGAGCTGGAATATCTACAAAATATAAATAAATTAAAATAATAATTACTATTATAAAAAATAAAATAAACATATAATTTTTTTTCATTTATGGTAACCCTATTATATAATTAATATAAAATATAAACCATTTCTTAATGTAGCTAAAATTTGTCAATAATAAGAATAAACTAAATATGGCTAATTTAAATCAATTAAATGATAAAAATATTTGTATAATTGGATTAATGGGATCAGGAAAAACGATTATTGGAAAAGGTTTAGCGAAATTTTTTAATAAACAACATTTTGATACCGATAGATTAATTGAGGAAAAATACAAAAAATCAATATCTCAAATATTTAAAGATGATGGAGAGAAATTCTTTAGAAAAATAGAAGAAATTTCTGTTTTGGATATATTAAAAAAAAAGAATTCCGTAATTTCACTTGGTGGTGGGAGTATTTTAAGTAGAAAAGTAAGAGAACAATTAAAACAAAAGGCAATTACCATTTATTTAAAAGTCGATATCAGTGAATTAGAATTAAGACTCAGAGCATCAAAAAAAAGACCTTTAATTAATGATGGTGATCTTAGAGAAAATTTAAAAAAAATATTTGAGAGTAGAAAAGAATTTTATAATATAGCTAATTTTATAATAGAAAATAATTTTGACTCGCAAAAAGCAATTTCAGATATAATAAGCAAATTAAAATAATATGAAAATAATTAAAATTAAAACAAAAAACTCTGAATCAAAAATAATTATTAAAAAAAATTATTTAAAAGTTTATTTAAAAAAAGTTTTAGAAAATGAGCAAAATATCTTTGTAATTTGTGATAATAAAGTCAAAAATATTTTTAATAAAATAAAAATTGATAAAAAAAATAATCTAATATTTGTAGAAGGATCAGAAAAAATTAAATCTTTTAGCAACTACGAAAAACTAATAAATAAGCTAATAAGTAAAAACATAAATAGAAAATCAACACTAATTGCTGTTGGTGGCGGAACAGTAGGTGATATTACTGGTTTTATAGCAAGCACAGTATTAAGAGGAGTAAATTTTGTTTTAGCCCCTTCCACATTTCTTGCTCAAATTGATAGTTCAATTGGAGGAAAGAATGGGATTAATTCTTCTTATGGAAAGAATTTAATTGGAACATTTTATCATCCTAATGAAGTAATCATAGATACATCTATTTTAAGATCACTAACAGAAAGAGAAATTAAATCTGGGTATGCCGAAATGATCAAACATGCATTAATTTTTGATAAAAATTACTATTATTGGTTAAATAAAAATATTAGTGATGTATTAAAATTAAAATCAAGAGTCATAGATAAGGCCATAACAAAAAGTATTATTATTAAATCAAAGATTGTAAATAAAGATCCAAATGAATTATCGAATAAAAAGATTTCTAGATCACTTTTAAACTTTGGTCATTCTTTTGGCCATGCAATTGAAGCTATGTATGGTTATAATAAAAATATAAATCATGGAGAAGCAATTTCAGTAGGAATGATTATCGAATCTAAATTATCAAATTATTTAGGTTATCTTTCATTAAATGACTATAAAAAAATTGAAAATCATTTTTTAAAATCTAAATTAAAAATAAACATTAATAATATGAATTTGGAAAAAATTATTAAATTTATGAAATTTGATAAAAAAAACTTAGATAATAAATTATCTATTGTACTTTTAAATGGAATTGGAAATTCATTTATTAAAAATAATTTAGAATTTAATAAGGTTTTATCTATTGTTAAAAAGCTTTAATCGATGCCAATTATATTTTTACTTCTAATGCTTGTACTTTTAATTATGCTTTCAGGCTTTTTATCTGGCTCTGAGACTGCTATTACAGCAACATCAAAACCTAGAATTTCTTGGCAAAAGAAGCAAGGTAATAAAAGAGCGGATTATGTTTTAAAAATCTTAAATCAAAAGGATAATGTTATTTCTTCACTTTTATTATCTAACAACCTTGTTAATATTTTAGCTTCATCTTTAGCAACTGTATTTTTTTATGATATATTTGGTGTTGAGGGTATTTTTTATTCAACTCTTATAATGACAATTGTACTTGTTATTTTCGCGGAAGTACTGCCAAAGACATACGCTTTAAATAAACCTACTAGAACTGCTTTGTTAATTTCACCTTTTATATATTACTTAAATAAAATACTTTTTATATTTGTTTTTATTATAAATAAATTTGTTAAAATTTTAATAAAAAAAGATATTGATAATAAGATAAAAGATCAACAGTCTGAAGAAGAATTAAAAGGAGTTATAGACTTGTATAAAACTTCAAATCCTGATTATGAACAAGAAAAAGAAATGTTGCAAAGTATTTTGCAACTTAATGATATTACTGTTCAAGAAATATTTACCCATAGAAAGAATATTTTCTCAATAGACTCTTCTTTAGAAACAAATGAGATAATAAAAAAAATTAATCATTCAAGATTCACAAGAATACCATTTTGGAAAGATAACCCAGAAAATATAATTGGTTTACTAAATGTAAGATCACTTAATATTGATTTGAAAAATCAAGATAAATCAAAAGAAATTATTTTTGAAAAGATAATTAAACCTTGGTTTATACCTGAGACAACTAACTTACTTGAACAACTAGTAGAATTTAGAAAAAGAAAAGAACATTTAGCATTTGTAGTAGATGAATACGGAGAATTGCTAGGTCTAATAACACTTGAAGACATCATAGAGGAAATTGTGGGAGAAATAGTGGATGAAATTGATATACCTGAAAATAATTTTGAGATGAATAGTTCAGGAACAATAATTATTAATGGGGAAGAAAATATTCGTGATTTATATAAAAAGTTTGATTTAGAAGTGCCAGACACTGAAGCTTCAACAATATCAGGATATGTTCTAGAAATATCTAAAAAGATTCCTTTATTTGGTGAGATAGTAGGAGACAATTATTTTAAATACAAAGTTTTATCACATTCTAGAAAACAAATTTCGAGAATAGAAATATCAAAAATTACTTAATTTTTATTTCTAAAGAATGAAGACCTGCGCTATATTCATCTTTTAAAATATTATTAATTTTTTTATGAATCTCTAATCTATTAAATTTTTTATTATTTTGACTAGATAATAGAATTTGCATATGTGTCTCACCCTCTCCATCAAAATTATTATGTCCTGAATGCAAATAAGAATTATCTGTTACATTGACTTTAAAGTCATTAAAATTCTTAGTTAATAAATTTAAAATTCTTTGCTTACGATTCATGATTATAATACTATATATATATTAATGAAAAAAAATAAATTAGACTTAAAAGTTAATCGTCTTTCTTGGGAAAAAACAAGTTTTAAAAAATGCGATAACATGGACTGCAATGCAAAAGGTGAATATAGAGCTCCAAAATCGAGGGTCGCACTTAACGAATACTACTTTTTTTGTTTAAACCATATAAAGGAATACAACAAATCATGGGATTTTTATAAAGGTTTGTCTGTAAATCAAATTGAAAACTCAATGAGAGAAGATGTTATTTGGAACAGACCATCATGGCCACTCAAAGGGAATCCTCAAAAAATAATAGACCAAATTAATAATTTTTTTAATGAAGATTTTAATGAAATAAATTCTGATAGAAATGCGTTTAATTACTTTAAAAATAAAATAATTGATGAGACTCTTTCAGAGGATGAAAATAGAGCAATAAAGGTCCTAAAATTGGATTTACCTCTAGATTTAACTAAAATAAAAAAAAATTACAAAAAACTAGTGAAAATTTTTCATCCTGATGTAAATGGTAACAATAAAAAAGCAGAGGAGAAATTTAAAGAAATAAATAATTCTTATAGAATTCTTTTAAAAAAACTTAAAAATGAATAAATATTTTAATAACGAAATGATTCCAACCAAAAGAATTAAAACAGAAGATGTTTTCGATGTCTCTTGTAAATTTGAAGTTTTAGCCTTTGAAGATAAATCTGAACATGTTCCGGAGATAGACAGCGCATATAAGTTTGACAAAGAAACAACTTTATCAATATTAGCTGGGTTTGCTTGTAATAGAAGAGTTCTTATACAAGGTTATCATGGGACAGGTAAATCAACACACATAGAACAAGTTGCTGCAAGATTAAATTGGCCTTGTATAAGAGTAAATCTTGATAGTCACATAAGTAGGATAGATTTAATTGGAAAAGATGCAATTGTATTAAAAGAAAATAAACAAATAACAGAATTTCAAGATGGTATTTTACCTTGGGCGTATAAAAACCCAGTAGCTTTGGTATTTGATGAATATGATGCTGGAAGGCCTGATGTAATGTTTGTAATTCAGAGAATTCTTGAAACAAATGGAAAGTTAACACTCTTAGATCAATCAAAAGTGATTATTCCTAACAAGTTTTTTAGACTATTTGGCACAGCAAATACAGTAGGTTTAGGAGATACCTCAGGTTTATATCATGGCACACAACAAATAAATCAGGGTCAGATGGATAGGTGGAATATTGTGTCTACACTTAACTACCTAACTAATGAAGAAGAATATAAAATCATAGCATCTAAAGTTAGTGAATTAAATAATAAATCCGGAAGAGATATTATTAAAGGCATGATCGCTACAGCAGATTTAACAAGATCTGGTTTTATGAATGGGGATATATCTACTGTTATGAGTCCAAGAACAGTTCTAACGTGGGCAGAAAACTATTTATTATTCAAAGATCTGGAATATGCATTCAAATTATCTTTCTTGAATAGATGTGACGAAATGGAAAGATCAATTATTGATGAATACTTTCAGCGATCTTTTGGTGTTGATATTGCAGATGCCAAGGTTATAAATGTTAAAGAATAATGAAATTATTGAAGAATTCAAAAAATCTTTAGCAGCTACAGTAAAATCAGTAGGTAAAAAAGAAGATCTAGAAATTAATTATGTTAAAGAAAATCCGTCAATTGATGGAAACGTAATCAATCTAACAGAACCAAACATAAAAACTATCAAAAAAAACTTAACTTACTTGAGAGCTGAGGCAGACTCACTAGCTTTAGAGTTTAGATTACACTCAAAACAAGTACAAAATAATTTCATAGGTAACAATGAATTTTCAAATGAAATAATAAATGCACTTGAGCAAACCCGTATTGAAGTAAAAGGCAGTAAAGAGTTTAAAGGTATTGAACAAAATATACTTAAAAAACATATGCAAGATTTAAAAAATAATAAAAAAATATCAAAAAATGAATTAGTAAATGCCTTTCGTTATGTTTCTTATGAAATATTGTCTGAGAAGAATTTTGGTGAATTAAATAAAAAATCAAAAAAAATAGTTGAAGAAAAATTAAAAGATAATTTTGAAAATTTTTTTTTGGAATTAGGAAAAAATATTGATAATCAAGAAAAATACTTATCAAAAATTAAAGAGTTTTTAGAAAAACTTGGTTTGCTAGTCGATAACAATAAAGAAAATAATAAAGAAAATTTAGATAAAAATGAAATTGAAGATAATAATGATAATAATGATAATGAAAGTAATAATAATGATGAGCAAACTGAATCAAATATTGAATTAGATACTAACAATACAAATACTGAAGAGTCTTTATCATCAGATGAAAGTAAAGAAATAGGTGAAGATAGTAATGAATCTGAAACAGAATATTTTCCTAAGATAGATAAATCGTCAAAAATTGATATTTATAAGATTTTTTGTAATAATTTTGATGAAGTAATTAATGCAGATGAATTATGTGACCTAAAAGAATTGGAGAAATTAAGAAAAAATCTAGACCAGCAAGTATTTTCTTTCCAACCATTAATAGTGAAAATTGCAAATAGACTGCAAAGAAAACTTTTAGCTCAACAAAATAGGCATTGGGAATTTAATGTTGAAGAAGGTTTTTTAGATACATCAAGACTTGCAAAAGTAATAGCTAATCCAAACAATAAACTAAGTTACAAAATTGAAAAGGAAGTCGAATTTAAAGATACTGTTGTATCTTTACTTATTGATAATTCTGGATCTATGAGGGGAAGACCTATTACTGTTGCTGCACTTTGTTCTGATATATTAGCAAAAACTTTAGAAAGGTGTTTAATTAAGTGTGAAATTTTAGGTTTTACTACAAAAGCATGGAAGGGTGGAAACTCTAGAGAAAAATGGATTAAGGATGGTAAACCAACAAATCCAGGTAGGTTAAATGACTTACGTCATATAATTTACAAGTCAGCTGATGCTCCATGGAGAAGATCGAAGAAGAATTTAGGACTTTTATTAAGAGAAGGTATTCTAAAAGAAAATGTTGATGGAGAGGCATTATTGTGGGCTTATAAAAGATTGCAAGCTAGACAAGAAAAACGAAAAATTCTAGTTGTAATAAGTGATGGAGCACCAGTAGATGATTCTACTTTGTCAGTTAATCCAGGCAATTATTTGGAAAAAAATCTTAGAGAGGTAATTACAAATATTGAAAAGAATAAATACATAGAACTTATAGCTATTGGCATTGGTCATGATGTCTCAAGATACTACAGCAAAGCAGTCACGATACTTGATGTTGATCAACTTGGTGAAGTATTACTAAACCAGTTATCAAATATATTTTCAATCAATTAATAAACTAAACTTCCAACCATTCTTTTTTTTTATTTTCAAAATTATTTTCTTTAATAGCATTTCTAATTGTATGCATTAAATTGTTCATAAAAAAAATGTTGTGATTTGTTATTAATTGTAAAGCAAGTAACTCTTGAGTAGCAAATAAATGATATAAATATGCTAAAGTAAAATTTTCACATGTATAACATGAACATTTACTATCAATTGGATTCATATAATCTTTATATATTGAATTCTTTAAATTAATTTTTCCTCTTTTACCTTTAATCAATGCTGTACCATGTCTAGCAAGACGTGTTGGACTGACACAATCAAATGTATCAATTCCTTGTTCAACAAAAGTCCATATATCTATTGGATCACCAATTCCTAACAAATGAACTGGTTTTTTTTTATTTAATTTTGAAGCTGTAAAATTGACTATCTTTTTCATTTCTTCTTTATTAGATCCAAGACTGCCTCCTATTGCAATTCCAAATGTATTAATTTTATTTTGATTGAATTCAATACTTTCCTCTCTCATTTCCCTGTATATACCACCTTGAATAATTCCATATATCTCTTGTGGTCCAGCTGATCCCTCTTTTAAATTATATTTAATTTTAGAATTAAATGCATTTATTGATCTATTTGCCCATCTATGGCTTCTCATCATTGACTGATATGTATAATCTTTATCAACATTAAATGGTGTGCATTCATCAAACACTAATATGAGGTCTGCACCTAAATCTCTTTGAACTTGTATTGACTTTTCTGGAGACAATAAAAGATTAGAGCCATCAATATATGATTTAAAAACAGCGCCCTCTTCATTGATATTTAGAAGGGTTTTATTAATTTTTGAATTATTTTTTCTACCTTTAATTTCATCAGCGACTGAACCATGACCCAGTGAAAAAATTTGAAATCCTCCACTATCAGTTAGCATAGGTCCTTTCCATCCCATAAATTTATGTAAGCCTCCATGTCTTGCAATTAGACTACTACCAGGCTGTAACATTAAATGGTAAGTATTTGAGAGTATTATTTGAGTGCTATTTTTTTTTGCATCAATAGTTGTAAAAGATTTTAAAGCTGCCTTAGTTGCACAAAAAATAAATGCAGGCGTGTCGATATCTCCGTGTGGAGTAGATATTATTCCAATTCTTGCATTTGAATTATTAGATTTTTTTTTAATTGACCAAGTAAAATCTTTCATTACTTATTTCAAAACTAATTTTAACCAATTTCAGGAGAGTATTTTTTTTGGTTTGGTATAAAGTACTTTGCTAGATAAATAAAAGGAGTATCGAGAAGTGCTATGAATACTCTCAACAGATATACTCCTAAAATAAATGTCATGATTACATCATTAAGTGCAAAAGGGTTGGGGTTTAAAATAATCCAAGCAAAAATACTGAAAATTGTATTGTCAATTAATGAAGAAACCGCAGTAGAAACATTATTTCTCAGCCAAAGTAATTTGTTTGAACTAATTGATTTTAAATAAGTAAAGAACCAAATATCAAAATATTGACTTATCAAATAAGCTATCATACTTGCTACAAATATACTAGTCATTGGGGTAAATATAATAGCTAAACTTTCTTGTACCATAGAAACCCATTCATCTTCAGCTGGCTGAATGCCAATAGTCACTAACATCAAGATAGTCATTAAGAAAAAACTACAAAAACCTATAAGAACATTTTTTCTTGCTTTTTCTTTACCATAATATTCTGAAAGTATGTCTGTACACAAAAAAGTGGATGCAAATAATATAGTACCTAAAGCTATTGGATTAGGTTCATAAAATGGAATAATTTTTTCATTAATTGATGAGAAAAAATTAAAATTAGCCTGTTTTAGTACTTGTATATTCGCTGCAATTATTGCTATAGCAGAATATACGTATAAACCAGCATATCCAAATAGCCTTAAAAAAACTAATATTGAAAAAAAACACAATATTAACATCATAAACCAAACTACTTCAGTATTTTGGTTTAATATAAAGTTAATTATATTTTGCGGTATTAAGGAAAATAGAGTTTTAAAATCAGTTAAAACGTCCATGTTTATAATTAAGCAGATCTATTAATAATAGTTTTTTTTATTTTTTTTGCTTTTAATGGTAATTTTGAATTAGGTGTATTCATTAGAAATTCATCTAAACCACCCTTTTTTTCAACTGTTCTTATAGTACTAGTAGCTACCTTGAGCTGAAATTTTTGTCCAAGTACCTCACTTATAAATGATATGTTTTGGAGATTAGGTTTAAATCTACGTTTTGTTTTATTTTTAGCATGACTAACATTATTACCAGTTTGGAAAGATTTCCCAGTTAATTCACATCTCATAGACATATTTGAGGGTTAGTAAATATTATTATAATTTTGTCAAGTATTCTTAAATACTAAAATTATTAATTAAATACTTTGGAACAATTTGATGATTTTTTATTATTTTGTTAATATTGGTTAAATTCAAATGTATTCCAGATTTAACAAGAATACTATCTATATTAAAATTATTTGCACCCTTAATATCATGAAATAATGAGTCACCAATAGCTATAGTTTTTGATTTGTCTATTTTAATGTTTTTAGTTGATTCATTATAAATATCTATTTCTGGTTTTCCCTGGATAATTACTTTACCACCAATTTTTTTATATAGCTCAGCTATAATACCCATGCAAAATGCATTCTTGGTCTTATTTTTTTCTACGGTTTCAAAATCAGGGTTTGCACAATACATTATTAAATTTTTCTCTAGTGCCTTATCAAGTAAAGGAACATAATCAATAGGCTGTGAATTATCATAAGGGGTACAAGCTAGAATAAAATCTGCCTCACTAATATCTTCAGTAAAAAATATATTTTTAAGATCTTTTCTAAAATCTAAACCATCTTTTTTACTTTTATCATAAATATGAAAACATTTTTTGTTTTTTAAATTTTTTAAACTTAATTGATCAATTGTTCTCCAAATCATCTCTCCACTAGTAATAACTTCTGAAAAAGAATTTTTTTTAAAACCAAGATTTGGTAATTTATTAATAGATGAGTGTTTTCTCTTTGATGAATTTGATATTATGATTAAATTTTTATTTTTTTTTTCTAAATATTCTATCGCTTTTAGAGCACAGCTATATCCTTTATTCCCATCATGCATAACACCCCATTGGTCAATTATAAAATTATCATACATATCAACAATTTCTCTTATCGAGTCTATTTCTTTCATATTTATGCGCCCTTACCAACTACCTCAGATATGTTTTTATAACCATCAGTTTTAATTAAATCTATTAATTCATTCTTTAGTTGGTGAATAAGATTAGGGCCTGAGTAAATAAGTGCCGTATATATTTGTACAAGTGAAGCTCCAGATTTAATTTTTTCATAACACTGACTACCATTAGATATGCCTCCAACTCCTACTAAAGGAATTTGACCATTTGTGAGAACATACATTTTTTTTAGTATCTTATTTGATTTTTTAAAAAGGAGTTGTCCACTCAAACCGCCTTTTTTATATTTATAATTAGTAATATTTTTAGGTCTATCAGTAGTTGTATTTGTTAAAATTAATCCATCTATGTTATTTGCCAATGAAATTAGAGCTATATCTCTCAATTGATCTTCATTCAAATCTGGTGATATTTTTACAAGTATTGGTTTCTTGTTTATACTTTCGATTTCAGATCTCTTTTTATTGATTAATTTAATCAGTTTTTCAATATTATTTCTTTCTTGCAAATCTCTTAAACCTGTAGTGTTTGGTGAAGATATATTAATTGTTATATAACTAGACAAATTACCGAATTTTTCTAATAGAAATAAATAATCGTCTATTGAATTTATAGTATCTTTATTTTTTCCAATATTAATGCCAATGATATTATCATCAAAATAAGAATTTCTTATTTTATTTAAATTATTTTTAGCATTCTTATATCCTTTATTATTAAAACCTAAATGATTAATGACTGAATTTTCTTCTATAATTCTAAAAACTCTTGGTTTAGGATTACCCTTTTGAGGCTTATTTGTAATAGTCCCAACCTCTACAAAGCCAAATCCAAAGCTTAACATCTGATTAATGACTTCAGCATTTTTATCAAAACCAGCAGCAAGTCCTATTGGATTTTTAAAATCCATACCAAGCAAATGCTGAGATAAAATAGGGTCATCAATATTTTTATTTTTAAAATAAAAGAATTTAAGAGCATTGATGGTTATTGAATGCGCCAACTCAGGAGGTAGTAGTCTTAAAAATGATGAACTAAAATTGTACAATAATTAATTATCTATTAAATTATCAATATAATCAATAGTTTCTCTTATACCAAATATTTTTATAAAAGAACCAAGTCGTGGTCCTTGTTCTTGTCCAAGTAAAACTTGATAAACAAGCTTAAAGAAATCTTTCAAATTTTTAAATTCGTGCTTTTTTCCAATTTCATAAAGATCTGTTTGTATATCTTCAGATGAAACATTTATATCAATTTTATTTTTTAAAAGATTAATTATATCAATAAAAATTTGTTTGTTATTTTCATCAATACGAATATATTTTTTTGAAGGCAATATAAAGTCATTATAATAATTTAACGCATAATCTATTAGTTTATCAAACTCAGGATTATTGGTAGGATTAATATTATTATCATATTTATTAATAAATGACCAAATAACATTTTTTTCAGAAGAATTAGAAACACTAACTAAGTTAGTAAGTGTATTAAAATTAATTTCAGATTTGAATTTACCAGGCCTGCCTAAGTGAATATGCCAGATTGGACTGTCTAATTTTTTTTTATCATCAAGAGTAGAATAAGAATTATAGTGCGAAATATAATCATCAACAGTCTTTGGAATAACATTAAAGTGAAGTTTTTTTGCAGATTTAGGTTTTTGAAACATATAAAGTGAAAGACTCTCTGGAGATGCGTATTTCAACCACTCATCAACACTTATTCCATTACCTACTGATTTTGAAATTTTTTCTCCATTTTCATCTAAAAACATTTCATATATGAGATTTGAAGGTGATTTTTTATTAAGAGACTTACAAATTTTTGAACCTAACTGAAAACTTTCAGTTAAATCCTTACCACACATTTCATAGTCAACATCAAATGACATCCATCTCATAGCCCAATCCACTTTCCATTGTAATTTACATTTACCTCCAGTTACCTCAGTCTCAACTAGTTTACTGTTTGCAGGATCTCTATAAATAATTGTTTTTGATTCTTTATTATATTTTTCTATTTTTACTTGAAGTACTTCACCAGATATTTCACTGATAGGCAAGAACGGACTATAAGTTTCTTTTCTTTCATTTCTTAAAGTAGGTAATATGATATCGAGAATTTTTTCATAATTATTTAAAATTTCTAGTATTATTTTATCAAATTCACCACTTTTATATTTTAATGTAGAACTAACAAATTCATATTTAAAATTAAAAGCATCTAAAAAGGATCGCAATTTAGCGTTATTATGATGACCAAAACTCTCATACTTTTCAAATGGATCTGGAATAGAAGTAAGGGGTTTTCCTAAATACTCTTTTAACATTTCTTTATTAGGAACGTTATCAGGAACTTTTCTTAAACCATCCATGTCATCAGAAAATGTTATTAGTTTTGTTGGACAATCAATAATTGAATTAAAGGCATTTTTAACCATTGTCGTCCTGACAACTTCACCAAAGGTACCAATATGCGGTAAACCAGATGGGCCATAACCAGTTTCAAATAAAATGTATCCTTTTTTAGGTATTTGAAATTGTTCAATACCACCATTTCTTTTAATAATTTCCATGGCTTCTTTAAATGGCCATGCATTGAGATCTGATATATAAGTTTTATCAATCATTTATTTACTTTAATTCTTATTTTTTTTCCTAAAATTAATCTCAATGTATTAATGAAATTAATTTTTTCTACACCAAGTTTTTCAAATAAAAAATCTTCTTCTGTCTGTACATCATTAATTATTTTTAAAACTAAATCAATTCCTAACTTAGTAATTTCAATCTTGTTTGATCTACTATTAAATGAATTTACTTTTTCTACGTATTTATTTTTTTCTAAAGATAATATTTTTATACTTACAACTGAATAATCCACGGTTGACTCATTAGAAATGAGAGTCTGGGTAATGTCATTGGAACTATTGACAATTGATAAATGATAAATGGTTTCTAAAATTAAGTATTCATTAATGCTAATTTGGTATTTTTTTAATAATTTACGAAGCTTTGAATGCCATAAATTAGATATTTGCCGAATTAGTATACTAATTCTATTCTCATTTAGAGAAGTGTCTGCCATTGTTTGTATACAAATAGTTTGTATACAAACTTTTAATCAAAATCAATTTTTTTTTAAATAAAAAAAATGGCTAAACTCCTAATTTTTTATGTAAATCTTTTGAAGATGTAGTGTACTTAAAAACATTTTTCTTGTCTGGAAAACAATATTTAAAGCATTCCTGTGCCATTAATGCTGCCTCATGAAAACCTGACAAAATAAGTTTTAATTTACCTGGGTACCAATTTATATCTCCAATAGCAAAAATTGAAGGTGTTGAGGTCTCAAACTTTTCAGTATCAACTTTTATAAAGTTTTCATGTAAATTAAGACCCCAATTAGCGATTGGGCCAAGATCCATTTTTAATCCAAAAAATGGTAATAAGTAATCAACTTCAACAGATTCTAATTTTCCTTGGGTTTCATATACTACATTAATACTATTATTTGATCCGTCTTTTATTTCTTTAATATTACCAACTAAAAAATTTATTAATCCTTTATTTTCTAATTCGAGCATTTTTGAAACAGAGTCAGGTGCAGCTCTAAAATCTTTCCTTCTATGAATCAAAGTAACTTTAGAATTTTTAGACAACTCATTTGTCCAATCTAATGCTGAGTCACCCCCTCCTGCAATTAAAAGTTTTTTGTTCTCAAGTATAGATTTATCTCTAATTGCATATAAAACGTTTTTATTTTCATAATTGTCTATATTCTCTACATTTGGTTTTCGCGGTACAAAACTACCTGCCCCTGCTGCGATTACAACACATTTTGATGAAATTTTGTTTCCGATATTTGTAGTTACTAACCATCCATCACTTGTTTTATCAATACTTTCAACCTGCTGATTCAAATGAAATTTAGGTTTGAATGGATTTATTTGTTTTAAAAGCTCGTCAGTTAATTCCTGGCCAGTAACTGTGGGCCTAGAAGGGATATCATATATCGGTTTCTCTGGATAAAGTTCTGCACATTGACCTCCAACTTTATCTAGATTATCAATTAATTGGCAGTTAATATTAAGGAGTCCTAATTCAAAAACTGCAAATAACCCAACAGGTCCAGCACCAATTATGACAACATCGGTATTTTCATTCATATCTATGAAATAACAACTTTTTTTATTATTTCTAGAGATTATATATATTTTTATGAATTACTATAAAAGTTCAGATTTATATAATACCAAAATATTTCTTTGGTTGTTAACAATAACCATCATGGTACTTACAATCATCGTAATTGGCGGCCTAACAAGACTCACCGACTCAGGCCTTTCCATGACTGATTGGAGACCACTTACAGGAATAATACCACCAATTTCTGATAAAAATTGGGAACAAGTTTTTGATATGTACAAACTAACTCCTGAATATATCATTGTTAATAAAAATATGACACTTAATGAATTTAAATATATTTTTTGGTGGGAATGGTTTCATAGAATATTTGCAAGATTAATTGGTGTAGTATTTATTATTCCATTGATATATTTTATAATAAAAAAACAAATCTCAAAATTACTTTATAAAAGGTTATTTATTGTATTTATTTTTGGTTTATTCCAAGCAGTAGTAGGTTGGTGGATGGTAAAAAGTGGATTAACAGAAAATCCTTATGTTAGCCCTTACAGATTAACTTTTCATCTTTTAAACGCACTAGTAATATTCTCAATATTATTATGGATATCTATGGATTACAAATATTCTGTAAAAATAAACTTTTTATCAAAGCCTTTTACTCATGATTTTTACATATTAATTTCAATATTATTAATATTTATTACTATAGCATCAGGTGGATTTATGGCTGGAACCAACTCTGGTCAATCTTTCAATACTTTTCCATTAATGAATGGAAAGTTAATCCCTGATGATTATTTTCTTGAAGATTTAGGTATAAGCAATTTATTTGAAAATACAGTTGCAATAAATTTTAATCACAGATGGATATCTATTTTTTCTTTTTTTTATATAATTTATATTTGTATTAAGTTTATTAAATTTGATAATAAAAACGTATCCAATATTATTGTTTGTGCAATTATTTTCTTTTTAACATTGCAAGTATTACTTGGCATAATAACTCTTTTAAGCAATGTATATTTACCAATAGCCAGTATGCATCAAACAAATTCAATTTTATTATTATCGACTTTATTAATTTGTTATCATCAATTTAAATATAGAAAGGTTATTTATGAATGAAAAAAGAATTTTAGTATTTGGTGGAAGTGGATCTATTGGGAAAGCCTTAGCAAAAAAACTTAAGGAAAATAAATATCTTCCAGTTTTAATTTCAAGAAATGAAGATGAACTTAAATTATTATCTGAAAATATTGGCTGTGAATATAGAGCTTGTAATGTTTTAGATGATGATCAATTACAAAATATTGCAGACGAATTTAAAGACTCAATATTTGGAATTGCTTATTGTGTAGGATCAATTAATCTAAAACCTCTTAAATTAACAACAGATGAAGATTTTATTGAATCTTTTAAAATAAATACACTAGGAGCAATTAACTGTATTAAATTAAATCAAGAGAGTTTAGCTTCAAATAATGGAAGTATATTATTATTTTCAACTGTTGCTGTTAAACAAGGCTTTACTAATCATACTGTGATATCCACAGCTAAAGGAGCAATTGAGGGATTAACACTTAGCTTAGCTGCAGAATTTGCTCCAAAAATAAAAGTTAACTGCATTGCTCCAAGCCTAACAGACGCAAAAATGACACAAAAATTAGTTAATAATGACAATATTAGAAAGGCAATTGAAAACATGCACCCATTGCCTAAAATTGGCAGCGGAGAGGATTTTTCTGATATAGGAAGTTTTCTTCTTAGTGAAAAAAATAATTGGATTACAGGACAAATTTTTAATATAGATGGAGGGAGATCTACTTTAAGAATAAAATCATGAAATATATAACTATTTTTATTTTTAGTCTTTTTTCATATGGTGTATTTAGTCAACCATTCCCAATCCCAGAAGATAAAAAAGTAAGTTTTGATATTATTAGAAAAAACAAAAATATAGGTAGTTTAGTAACAAAATTTATCACAAATGAAGATAATATTATTCTACATTCAGTTTTAGATATAGATGTAAAAATTTTATTTTTTCCAGCTTACAAATTTTTTCAAGAAACTAGAGAAACCTGGAAAAATGGGGAATTTGTATCAATTGATGGATTTACAGACTTTGAAGATGATAGAGAGTATAAAATTATTGGTAAAGATACAGATGGTTTTTTTATTGCTAGTGGTATGGATGGGGAATTAAAGTTAAATGAAAAAATAGTTCCATTAAACTATTGGAATATTGAAATGCTAAAAGAGGATGAAGTTTTTGATACTCAGAAAGGTATAGTAAGAAGTATCGAAGTGAAACAAGTTGAAGATGAAAACCTATTATTTAATGATAATAAGCTAATGACTAATAAATTTATTTTTAATGCTTCAAAAAATCCAAAAGATAAAGGTCCGTTTCCTGAATATACATTGTGGTATTTTGAAAGAGAACTAATGAAAATGGAATTTAGAAATCCTAATGATAAAAAAAATATTATCCAAATAATTCGTAATGATTGGGGTCAGTAATTGCAAACAATTTGGATTACTGGTGGCTCTTCCGGCATAGGTTTTGCAGTTGCAAAGAAATTTTTAGAAAAAAATTGGCGTGTAATAATTTCTTCTAGAAATGAAGAAAAATTAAAAAAAGCTGTTGATAAACTAAAACATTTAGTAAATAAAAAAGAAATCTACTACAAAGTTTGTGATGTAACAAATCATAATGATGTGAAAAATGCGGTAGCATTCATTGAAAATGAATTATCTCAAATTAATATAGCTTTACTTAATGCCGCTGCTTATTCACCTAATAGAACTCAAGAATTTGATATAAGTAATTATAACTTACTAATAGATGTTAATCTTAATGGAACTATTAATTGTATAGATATTCTTAAAGATTACATGAAGGGAAGAAATAATTTAATTTCTGTAGTTTCATCGCCTGTTGGGTTTAGAGGTATGCCAACGGCAGGAGCATATGGTATGACTAAAGCAGCACAACTAAATTTAGTTGAAAGTTTATACTTTGATTTTAAAAAACTACAGATAAATATTTCAGTTATCAATCCTGGTTTTATAGATACAGAATCAACTAAATTAAATTCTTTTAAAATGCCATTCTTAAAACCTGCTAGTTATGCTGCAGAAAAAATATATAATGGATTAACTGGTAAATACAGATTTGAAATATATTTTCCTTTCACTTTAGTCTTTACAGTAAAAATAATGAGGATATTGCCATTGAAAATTTATTCATTTATTTGGAAAAAATTGGGTAATTTTTAGTTAATTTCTCCTATATATATCCCTAATCCTTTTGCAACTTTGATCAATGGATCATTTTTTTGTATTGTTTTAGAATAGCCTGCAACTTGACTTAATTTTAAATCTTGCACTCCTCTGTCTTTCCATACAACTACTCTGTTAAATTTTTTTCTAGCAATCAGATCAACTGCATATACTCCAAAAGCGCTGGCAATTAGTCTATCTCTATGAGTTGGTTGAGCGCCTCTTTGAACGTGTCCTAAAACTGTTACTCTTGTTTCTGAGTTTGTTATTTTATATATTTCATCACCAAGATAATTGCCGATACCTCCTAACCTAACTTCACCATCAACATACTTTACAGTAGCTTTTTTTCCATTCTCTTTTTTTACAGCTTCAGCTACAACAATTAAGGCATGATTTCTTCCCTTTGACCTTATCTTTTCAATATGTTCAGCAATAGACTTTATCGAATATGGAATTTCAGGAATTAAAATAATATCTGCCCCTCCAGCAATTCCTGCATTCAAAGCAATATGTCCAGCGTCTCTACCCATTACTTCTAAAATCATTGCCCTTCTGTGACTTGCAGCTGTAGGCTGTAACATGTCAAGAGCATTTGTTGCGACATCTACTGCAGTATCATAGCCAATGGAAAGTTCATTATCTTTGACATCATTATCTATAGTTTTTGGTATACCTACAAAATTTATATTTCCTTTTTTTGTAAGACTTTGAAGTATTTTTAAACTTCCATCTCCTCCAATTCCAATTAATGCATCTATACCTAGTTTTTTAAAACCATCAATAACGGCTTGTGATGAATCAATTTTTTTGCCATTTTTAAAAATTTGCTTGAAAGGATTTCCTTTATTATTAGAACCTAAAAAAGTACCTCCCATACGCATTAAATTTCCATCAAATAAACTAGGATCTAATTTAACGACATCTAGTGGATCTTTTAATAGTCCTAAAGTGCCATCTTTAATTCCATATACTTCCCATTTATATCTATTATGAGCTCTTAGAGTAGCTGCACGAATAACAGCATTCAACCCAGCACAATCTCCACCACTCGTTAAAATAGCTATTTTTTTTATCACAAGGTGCTTATATACTAATATTATATTTTAAAATTATTTTTTTAAATGGAAGATGCAGATAAACTACTCAAAATACTTAAAAATTTTGAACAAGAACACAGAGATCTAGATCAGATATTAATTCAATTACAAGAAAAAAATACTGTAGATTTTTTACAAATTCAACGTTTAAAAAAAAGAAAGCTCGTACTTAAAGATAAAATAAATGATTTAAAAAACTACCTGGAGCCTGATAGTATAGCTTAGTTTATAATACTTTTTAGTACGATTGGTATATTATCTTTAAAAAAAGTAAGTCTGCTTTTGATTTTAGGTATTTTAGATATCCTATTAAGATTTCTGTCTATGTTCTTTTCAGCTTCTAATATATTTTTATTAAAAAAAACAGCAATAGCGTTTACATATAATCCTGCTAAAACCAGCCTCTTAGTATAAAAATTAAAATCAGTAGAATTGTCTCCTGCCAGATACCACATCTCATCAACAGTTTTGTAAAGATTTTTTTTAACAACCTTTTTTTGATTATTTAAAGCAAGAAAGTAAAATGTTTTTTTGTAGAAATTTTTATCTTTATTCATTAATTCAATTCTGGTAATCAAGATTTTTTTTATTCTTTTATTAATTGGAAGATTAATTATATTTATTTTTTTTAAAGAATTTTTAAGTTT
>MDTD01159983.1_pt1 | contig 26171 bp, 27 predicted proteins | sample 811221 | NCBI WGS metagenome assembly MDTD01 (sample SAMN05326646, study PRJNA326480) | marine metagenome | isolation source: seawater | place: Pacific Ocean: South West | collected 2011 | reverse complement strand
GACTATCAGGATCTAGATTTATTATATCAAAGTTCTTAAATTTTTCGAAACCCTCAAAAACGCCTGAGCTTCGTCTTAACAAATTGCTTATTGATTTAGTATTATAATTTTTTCTATACACACCGTCATCATCGTAAAAGTGGCGGTGAATTTGGAAAATTTCGTTTTTATGATTAACTTTAATATTATTCCAATGATTATTATCTAGTCCTATAAAATAAATCTTTTTATAGCCAAGGTGTTTACAAATTGATAACGCTTTAAGGCCTGAAATTGATCCATATCCAAAATATTTTGTAATATCTGTAATATTTTTAGTTGCGTTGTCAGGATTGTTGTTAAAATAAAATATTTCGTTATCTTTAAAATTATGTTTACCCCAAGTTTCTGTTGGCAAAAATAATTTTGTTTTCTTTTTTTTTAATATTTTAATAGTTTTAACAATTATATCCTTTAGATTTTCTTCAAGGTCAAATTGATCTGGAAAGATTGTTCTTTCATCAGACAAAAGATAATAATCTATATCAATATTATGTGAAACATCTGAAGCAATAAAACCTCCTAAGGATAAAATATCAAAATTTTTACTTTTAAGATTGTTAATCTTTTTTAAATCAATTTTAGATAAAGATTTTCCAGTAGCTAATAATATTACATTTTTGTCTTTTTTAGTGTTTCTAATCTTTATAGTTTGATTAATTATTTTTCTATTTTGAATTTTAAAAAGTTCATCTTTTAAAATAATTTTTAGGGTTGAATAAAAATTAATCATCAGCCTAATTTAGATATTATTTTATTATAAGCTATAGAAAATTTTTTAAAATTAATTTGATTAATCTTATATAATTTACTGTAAGTAATTCTTTTATTTTTTTTTTCATTAAAAATAACTTTTTTTAGAATTTCAGTCAATTTTTTATAATTATTTTCATCAAAATATATTCCTTTTGAACCTAACTGTTCTTTATGTACTTTTAAATTTGAAGCAAGAACTCTTGTATTTAGGGATTTAGCTTCTTCTATTGCAGAATTCCATCCCTCAGACTTGGATGGGTTAATTAAATATGCAGCGTTCAAAATTAAACTTAATTGTTGTTCTCTTGATAAGTTACCCAAAATTTTGAAATTAGATAATTTATTTTTTTTAATCTTTTTAATTAATGTCTCATAGTAAGTTGATGACCTCCAGTCAAATTTTGTACCTGTGGATACTATTGTTGGTTCAATATTTTCTTTTTTTAAATCAATCAAACTATCTATTATTAAGTCATAATTTTTATGAATCCAAAACTGATTTGAAATCATAAAATATTTTTTAAATTTTTTGAAAAGTCTACTATTAGGTTTTTTTATTGGTAATCTATTTAAAAAGTTTAATATAGCTGTTCTTTCTTTTTTAATATTATAATGTAATAAAAAATCATCTCTTACAGTTTTGCTGCTAAATAAAATAATTGAACTATTATCTTTTAAAATAAAAATATCTAACCATCTTTTAAATCTTTTTTTTAAAGAAAATAAATGTTTTAAATGTAATTGTTGTAAATCAGGTATCCAACTTATAGATTTTATTTTTGAATATTTACCTAAAGAATAACTATGTGAAAGAATTTCAATTTTATATTTCTTTAAAATAGATTCCAAAATAAAATCCCTCTTAAATAAAATCAGTATTAATAATCTTAAATAATTAACTAAAATGTTTATTTTTTTATTCGGGTCTAATATGCTTAAATAAATTATTTTAAATCTTTTGAAATTTGGATTAAGTTTTTTTTTATTTAAGCCAGTAAAAATTGTAATCGAATTATTAGAATGCTGTCTAATTCCATCAAATAGATTAGAAAAATAATTACTTCCTCCCAACCAACGCTCATGTGAAAAATTGATAATAAATCCAAGATTTTTTTTTTTAATCATTAAGTTTAGATTTTAATTAAAATTGCATATCTACCAAATTGAGAATCATAAAATGATTTTGGCATATTAAGATACTTGAATTTAATATTTTTTTTTTTTAAAAATAAAAAAAATCTTTATTAAAATATAGATGTGGTGTCTTTTTATATTTTTCTAAATATTCTTTTTTTGTCAATTTTTGCCTCTTCATCTGATGATTGATAAATTTTTCTTTATATTTTGAGTTAAATATATCGGATATCAAAACTCCTCTTTTGGCTATCCTGACCATTTCTAAAATCAAATTTTTTGCATTTTTTTTACTTGGCAGACAATGCAATACCGCATTAGAAATTACCCAATCAATACTTTTGGTTTTTTCTTTAATTATATTTTTCCCTGGTGTCAGAACTTCATAATTTAATGGTTTGATTATTTTTTTTTGTAAATTGATAAAGTGTTGATTAACATCTTTAGAATAAATCTTATTAAATATTTTTTTTTTATATAAATAAAAAATTGTAAATCCATTTCCTGATCCATAGTCTAAAATTGAAAAGTTTTTTTTCATTTTGATATTTCTTATCAAAAAATAAATATAATCTTTGAACGATTTTTTTAAACTTACTTTATTTGCGACAGGATTCATTATCTTAAATAATTCAAAAGCAATTTTTTTATAAGTCCATTTTTGACTCTTGGCTTTTTTTAAAATTTTAAAAGAATCAACGTTCCTAAAAAACTTTTTATTATTATAAATTTTTGACCATTCTTTACTCATAATTTTTTAAACCACTTAATATAATTACTCAGTTCTTTTGATAAATTTTTTTTTGGTTTCCAATTTAAAAATTTTTCCACTTTTAAGTTTGAAGAAACATAGTTCTGATATTCAAATTTATTATATTTTTTTGAAAAAGAAATTTTTTTCTTTATCCCGTATAAATTTTTCATTTTATCAAGTAAAATGCTTATTTTTATACCTGAGCCTGACCCAACGTTTAATATTTGTTTTTTAACTTTTTTTTTAGAATTGATAATTTTCTCGGACAATTTAGTAAAGTCATTAATATTTAGATAATCTCTTTTCTCTTTACCATCTCCTCTAAATATTAATTTATTTTTTTTAAATTTTTTGCAAGCATCCCAAATTATTTGTTTTTTAAGACCTATCCCATAAATAGAAAAAATTCTTAATATGAATATTGAATTATTTTTTAATTTAAGTAATTCTTTTTCTGCTAGCAACTTAGTCTTTCCATAGTCAGAAATCGGTAAAGTTTTTTTTTTTTCAGAAATTTTATTAGTAAAAACTTTTCCATAAACTGCTTGGCTTGACAAAAAAACAATAATTGATTTTTTAAGTTTTATTTTTTTAATAAATTTTATTAATTTTTTTGTAGATTCTAAATTTTTTTTTTTATGAGTTTGATAAGGAATCTTATTTACTCCAACTAAACCAGTACCAGCACAATGAAAAATAACCTGTGGTTTTATCTTTTTTTTTAATAATATTTTATAATCAAACGACTCAGTCTTTGAGGAAACTCCAAAAATTTTATTTTTTTTTTGAAATTTTAACTTTAAACTATTACCAATGTATCCTTTGATTCCTGTAATTAGGATATTCAAATTAAACCTCTTCTAAAGTTAGGTGTGAAATTAATTCTTTTTCTTCAGCAGAATTTAAAAAAGTTAAATTATTTTTCTTATCCCTTGATTCTCTAAATTTTCTCTCTTGAAAAGCTTCTTTAATGCTCAATTCTTTTACTTTATCATTTAATAAATTTTTCTTTACAAAAAAAGCATTATTACCAGCACTGTTACAAGTTACTAAAGCGTAACCTTTTTCTTTTCCTAACTTTACTAAAGCAGGTAAAGATGCTCCATAATATAAATTAGAATAATGAGCTCTATTTCTTTCAAAATTTTTACTGTAAGGAACTGTATAGTTTTTGCTACTACCCAATATCGAATTATATTCAATAACAACAATTGATGGATCAATTGTTGTTATAGCTTTCCATACCCAATAATCATTTCCGTCTATATCGATTGATAACAAGCCTATATTTTTTTGTGAAACATTTTCTAAAAAAATCTTATTAATATTCTCTCTTGAAACAAATTCACATAAGGCATTAATGTTATGTTGCCAATATATTTTATCTTTTTTAATATAATCAATGTTTTTTTGTGAGCTATCAATAATAAAGCCAGACCAATTAAACTTTTTTAATAAAAATCTTGTATTAGACTCTAAATAATTTCCTACACCAAACTCAATAAAAAAATTATTTTTAATATCTAAATTATTTACTAAATAACTAATAATTCCATCTTCTCCCCATTGAGAAAAAACTTGAAATTCATAATCTATAATTTTACTTGATTGTTTTCCCTGAAAATTTTCTAACAGAATTAAACCATTCTGAAATTTAATTTTTTCAATCTCACTAATGATTTTATCCTGTGAAATTTTAAAATTTAATAACTCAAAAATTTTTCTTATTATATTCATTTAATGTTTCTCTTTAAAATTTTTGATGGATTGCCAAAAACGAAGGAGTTAGGTGGAATATTTCTTTGAACAACAAAAGCATTAGATGCAATTACAGAGTTTTCCCCTACTGTTGTTCCAGCATTGATTATTGCATTTTTGCAAATAAATGATCCTTTTTTTATGATTACTTCTCCCTTAATCTCATTTCCTTGTTTAATAATTGGAATATCCTTTAATGAGGTTTTATGATCCGCATCTCCTAAATAAACATTTTCAGCTATTAAAACATCTTCTTCAATTATCACTTTTTTAAAAGCATTAATATGACAAAACCTACTAATATGACTTCCTTTTTTGATGATTAATTTAGTGCTTTCATTTTTCGACTCATCTTGGGCATTCAGCCAAACATGACTGCCTATGTGAACATTTTCCTCAATTTCAATTAGTTTTGGATTATTTATTATACATCCATATCTAATAATAGAGTTTCTACCAAACTTTTTGAATCTTACTTTGTTGAATAGAGTTGTTATTAGATCAAAAACTTTATTCAGCGTAGTTAATATTTTTTCGATTAAATCCATATAATTTTCCTAAATTATTCCTCGTAAATAAAATTCTTATTATTAAGAATACTGTCACATATAGTTTCTATCCCTTTATCATAATCTCCAAAAGGGAAAATTTTTTTTATATTTTCCTCCTTAATTATAAAATCTTGATATTTTTCTTTTTTTGTTTCTATTAAATTTACTGGTATCATCCTTTTAAAAAAAAAATGGTAAGCATATTTTTTGGCTCTTTTGTGTTTTTCTATACTCATATGAGGGTTTAAAATAAGCTTTGAAATAAGTTGGAAATACTCTAATTTTGATCTTGGATCATATGAAATTTCTTTATTCTTAATCCATGCTTCACCCCCTACTAAAACATTTTTTCCCATTGCAGCTATCTCTGTTCCAATAGTTGATCCGTAAACTATACAAAATTTACTTTTTTCAATAATTGAATATGAGCTTGTGGGATCCTCAGGAGCAATAAAAATAATATTTTTTGGAAGAAATCCATATTTCTTTTTTATTTCATCATAAATTTTTTGTTTTGAGGGCAGTGAACCGCTAATTTCTGCAGGATGGGCTCTAATAACTAATATTTTATCAATCTTAATAAAGTAATCTATTGTCTCAAATAACCATTCAAGCATGTTTTCAAAAATATTTTGATCAAAAAAAAGTTGTGCATCCCAGACAACATTCGTAAATAAACTTACAAATGTATCATTTTCAGTTTTAATGTAATTATTTACATCAAAACTAAATTTTGGATTTTTATTATGAAAATATACCCAATCTTGTGACCCTAATTTTCTTGATGAAATATAATCATCTAATTTTTTTTCATCTTCAATACTTAAAATATTGTTTTCCCATTCATTATTTGGCTCCTTTAATAAGGATTTATGATATGTTTCATTATGACTAAATAAAAATGATCTATTTTTATATGCAGTAAACCACGTAACAACTTTTAAACCTTTTTTTTTTGCAACTTCAGATATAATACCCTGGGGTACATAAATTCCATGATTTAAAACTAATATATTGAAATTTTGAGACACAAATAAATTTTTAGATATAAAATAAGTTTTTAACGCAGAAAAAAAATATTTTTTCAGAATCAACATATCGTCGTCTGAATAATCAAGCTCACCACGAGCATGATATCTTAGTGCTCCAGCATATGCGTGTTCACCTATAGAAATATCATCGATTTTGAAATGACGAATTTTATCATAATCTGTTTTTTCTACTATATCTCTCGCCTCTTTAAGCTCTTTTGAGTCTATAAAATTAGAAAATTTCAAAATATTAAAATTTGCTTGAGTAAGTGAATATTTTCCTGCGTTCCAACATGAAGAACATTTGATACTTGATCCATAATTAATAAAATCTTTTTTTTTTTTATAATTCATATATGTAATTTCACTACATGCCGGTAAAGCTTGATCACATAAGAGAAAGTCAACTTCAATTCCTCTTGCTTTTAGTGAAAGCCCAAATAATATTTCAGCTGAAATTGCATGTCTATGACCCCCTGTGCTTGTAGCAATTAGTATTCTTTGAGGATTATTTGTGATTTTGCTTTCAAATTTTATTCCTCTTAAAATATTACTCCAGTCAGGAAAATTTTTTACTAAATTTTTAGAATTAAACTTATAATAATAATTTTTAATTAAATTTTTTAAATTAATTTTCATAAAATTTATTGATTATTTCTTTATTTGCATAAATAGCATTAGTTTGAAAATCGAGATTTGAAATTATATTTCCACTTTCTTTTAAAGCAATTAGGATATAGTTATCAAATAATAAATCTTCTATATTTTTAAAAGAAGTTCTATTTTCATACTGAAAACCAAGATTAATTTCTGTCTCAATAAAATCTATCTTTTTATTTTTAATTAAATTGTTAGCACCTCTTAATACCTCAACTTCAAAACCCTGTGTATCAATTTTTAGAATATTAATCTTGTTAATATTCATATTTTTTTTAACATAACCATCTAACGTTTTAATCTCAATTTTTGAAACGTTGTAATCTTTATTTATTTCATAAATTGATGAATTTTTATTCAATTTATAAAAACTACTTGAGCTAGTTTTTTTATAATTATAAAAATCTTTATACTGATTTTTGTCACCTAAAGCGCAGTTATTTAAAAAAATAGAATTCGAAGAGAATTTTTTTAATTTTTCAAATGCTTCAGTGTTTGGTTCAAAGGAATGAATTTCTTTAAATTTAAATTCTTTTTGAAATCTTATTATAGACTGCCCTACATTGGCACCAATATCAAATATTATTAAATTCTCATTTTTTTTATAAATTTTTTTGTATATTTCATCAAAGCTTAGATCAAAGCTGTTTTTTTTTAATTGATTAAAATAATAAGATTTCCAATTTGTTCTCGAAATATAAATACTAAATAATTTTAGCAAATTAATAAAAATATTTTTCACTTTAATCAATCAAAAGGATTTTCTCTTGAGTAAAAATGAATTGAGTCTCTCGCATAATTTTCCTCAGCATCTCCTCTTCTGTGAACACAATGTGTATTAACAAATAAGAATGTATTTTCATTTGAAATCAATTTATTTGCTTTCTTATCCAGAGAGTGATTTTTATTTTTAAATCTAAAATATTGATAATTATCTACTGCAAAATTATTAGGAATATTTTTTGACTTAAACTTTTTATTTTTTTTAACAAAAAAACTAAACTTTATAGACTCTAAATAACTATTCCATAATCTTTTGAGAGAAAATTTGTGAGAACCTGGTATCAATACTAATGGACCATTTTTATCATTAGACTCACTAATATAAAACCAAGCTTTAAAGGTATTATGATAAGTGTCATAATGGAAATTCTTGTTTGTATCTTCAATGTTTTTATCTTTTACAATTATTCTTTCAAGCCTACAGTATATATTTGTATTCTTTTTATTTTCAGACTCACAAAATAATTCTTGGACTCTTTTATCCTCTATAACTCTTTTTAAAGTAGGATAATTTTCATAAATTTTTTTATCATTCAAGTATACTGTTAAATAATTTGTTCCATCATTTTGTAAATTTTTACAATGAACAGAATTAATCAAACTTTCAAATTCTTTTTTAATATCGCCTAAATGTTTATTATTAATAAAATTTGAGATCTTACAATACCCCTCTTTTTTTGCAGTGATTGTATGATTACTTTTATTTAAGTCTTTTTTAAATTTTACGTTATAGATTATATGAGCAAGAATATATCTTAGACTTTGAAGTCCAAATAAATTAGCCACTAAGCTAGTTTTTATTCTTTCAGTTGTAATAATTCTTCCAAACATACTATTTTAATCTAAGTTTTTTTTTTTAATTTTAACTTTAATAATTCAATATCAAATGGATAATTTATGTCAAAACCCTCAAAATCTTGGCTAAAAAAAGGAATTATTTTCCTTCCTGTTATTGTTTTATATTTTTTAAGCACATTAACTTGCGATATCTCTAAACTAGCATTTTGTATATACATCTTTTTTAATACCTTGCTTTGATTATTGTAGGAAGGTTGACTATTTATTTTATAATTTTCATAAGGAATTAAATATTTATTTTTGAGTTTCCACATCTTCCCTGGATGTTGTTTTACTGTTTCAACAGCTCTTAAAGAATCAACATTTTTAAATTTTTTAAATTTTTTCCATGCTCTCAGTATTGTATTTTTGGTTCTTAAAGGACTTGTTGGTCTCAAAATAAAAAAATGTGTAAAAATCTCATTATCTTTTTTTAATTTGTCTAAGGTAAATTTAACCCAATCATAATCAGATGAAGTAGCTTTTGATATATTTTTAGGTCTTAAAAAAGGTACATGTGCACCATATCTAGTCGCAATTTTTGCATACTTTTTTGAGTCTGTTGATACAATGATTTTATTGAATATTTTAGACTTTATAGCAGCATTGATAGTATATGAAATTAAAGGTCGACCAAAAAAATTTATTATATTTTTGTTTTTAATTCTTTCAGAACCACTTCTTGCTGGAATTAGAGCAATTAATCTAAAAAAATTTTTTTTCATTAATTAAAATATGTGATCTATTTAAATTTTATATCTTTCAAGCTTGTTGTCGGTAAACCTTTGTCTGTAATTAAATTATATTTCTTTTCAACTCTTACCCTGTCGTTAAAGTGGGGTGTGGAGGCTTCAATAATTTCACAATCCTCTAAAGCTTTTTCTTGATGAATGCCTTTAGGTAGAAAATGAAAACTTTCACCTTTTTTTATAATTCTTTTTTTTAACTTTCCATTTCCATCGTCAAATGTAATTAATAATTTACCTTTAATTAAATATCCACATTCATTTTTTTTTCTATGATATTGTAATCCACCCTTTTTACCTTTTTTTATAAACAATTTTTTTAGTGTTAAAATTTTTGGTATTAAAACTAGTAGCTCTTCTTTACCCCAGTCTCTTTTTCCAATATTCTTTTTTTTTGGAAATGATATTTTTTTTTTCATTTAAGATTTTTAATTAAAATTTTTTGATGTTTTTTAACATCAATCTTAACTATTTTATTTAATAATTTTTTATATTCATAAGGCTTCAAACCACCTCCAGGTGATCTGAATGATAAATCATTATAATTTATTTTCGTTCCTTTATTTAAATCCTTAGATGCTACAATTGATTTGACCATTTTAAATAAAGGTTTTTTCTCAGCAGCTAAAAGTTTTTTTTCAGATTTTCCTAAAATAATTGGAATTCTTTTAAGATTTCTAATTAATTTTTTAAGACCAGTTGGTTCTAATGAAAAAGCATGATCAGTACCTTTCCAAGACCTGTCTAAAGTAAAATGTTTTTCAAATACTCTCGCTCCCAACATATAAGCTAACGGAGCTGCATCTATTCCATTTTCATGATCAGATAGTCCAATCAAATTTTTTGGGTACTTTTTTTTTAGTTTCGTAATTACATTTAAATTCATATCTTTTAAATCCACAGGATATGAAGCTGTACAGTGTAATATAGCAAGTTTTTTATTTATTGAACTTATGCACTTATAAGCTCTATTAATGTCTTCAAAGTTTCCTCCACCGGTGCTAAGGAATATTGGTTTTTTGGTTTTTGCAATCATTTGAATAAGGGGGATATTTATTAAATCTGCAGAAGCAATTTTGTATGCTTTAACATTAATATTTTCTAAAAATTTTATACTGTTAAAGTCAAAAGGTGTGCATAAAAATTCTATATCAATTTTTTTAGCGTATTTAATTAATTCTAAATATTCCTTTTTTCCGAACTCTAAATATTCTCTGTGAGTTCCATAAGTTTTCCCATAACTGTTTTCACTTTGATATGGTTCATTAAAAAATTCTGGGGTATATAAGCTTTTATTGTCTCTTTTTTGCAGTTTTACAGCATCTGCTCCGCATTGTTTTGCAGTTAAAAAAAGTTGTTTTGCAGTATCAATTGAACCTTTATGATTGTGTCCTATTTCAGCAATTACAAAAGATTGATTAGTTTTAATATTTTTTGTATTAAATAATTCTTTAAATTTCATTTTTGTCTTACACTATAAGATTTAATTATACTTAAACAGTCTTTAATTTTTTTAGGGAAACTTTATATACATCGTCTTTAGGTTTTATCAATATTCCATTTAAACCTGCATTTTTTGCAAATTTTATATCCGACTCAGTGTCGCCAATTACAAAGGATTTTTTCTTATCTATATACCATTTTGAAATAATTTTCTTATACATGCCAATATTAGGTTTTCTTAAATTTCTATTATTTCTATATTTCTTAAATTTTGAATTTTCATAATACGGCGCATAAAAAAATTCGTCTATATGTGCACATTTATTGTTTAAATAATGATTCATCCATTTATGTAAATTTTTAACATCAGTTTCTTTATAGTATCCTCTGCCAATACCAGATTGATTAGTTGCAATAAAAACGTAATAATTTTTTCTATTCAGTTTTTTTATTAATCTAATAATATTTTTTCTCCATTTAAATCCTTTTATTTTATATGTGTATCCTTTGTCTATGTTTACTATTCCATCTCTATCTAAAATTACAGCTGGTTTTAATAATACTTTTTTTAAAAATTTTTTTATCTTTTTAAAATCTTTTGGAGTACCAATATCAATAAAATTATAATTACGTAAATTATACTTTTTTGAACCAATTTCGTTTCTAGTGCATAAAATTGGGTATAACTCTTTTTCAAGAGAAATAAAATTGTTATTTAGATCATCTAAATATTTAAATATTTTTTTATTTACAATCCCTACGCCAGTATTAATATTTTTATTTTTATAAATACCAAAACCAATTACTTTATTTTTTTTGACTAATAAATTTCCATGCTTTACATTTGGATTTATTACTGTTGCTAAAGTTACAATATTTTTATTGTTTAAATTTTCTTTTAAATCTAAATAATCAAAATCAAAAAAAGTATCACCATTAAATATATAAAAATATTTTTTTAACTTCCTTTTTATATTTTTCAGGGAGCCTCCAGATCCTAATGGTTCCTTTTCGTGAATAATATGTATTTTACAATTTCTGTATTTATAATTCTTAAATTCTTTCCTAAATATTTTTGTTTTGAAATGACATAATAAAAAAATTTCATTTAAACCAAATCTTGTAATATTTTCTATAAGATATTTTAAGAAACTTTTGTTATTTATTTTAAAGAGGGGTTTTGGAGTTCCGTGTGTATACTTCTTTATTCTTGTTCCAAATCCACCACAAAAAATTACTGCTTGATTAATTTTCAAGTTCATTATTATATGAGTTTGATCTATAATTTCTTTAATTTGTTATTTTCTAATAAATACTTTTTATCACAAATGTTTAATAGATTTAGATCGTGAGTAACAATTATTACTAATTTTAATGACATATTTTTCAAATTTGAAATAATTTTATTTTGTAAATCTAAATCTATAGCATTTAAAGCTTCATCTAATATCAAAATTTCTGGCTTTCTATAAAGAGCTCTTGCAATTGCAATTCTTTGTTTTTGCCCTCCTGAAATCTTTGCTCCATTATTTCCTATTACAGTTTCTATTGACAATCCGTCCATATTATTAACACATGCGTTTTTGACAGCGGACTCTAATATATTTTTATCAATTTCATTTTCTGGTATACCAAAAGCAATATTGTTTTTAATTGTGTCGTCAATCAAAAAAATTTCTTGAGGTACGTATGATAAATTATTATGAAATTTTTTCTTAAAATTTTCCAAATCTTCACCATTTATAAAAATTTTACCTTTTTCTGGTTTAATGAGGCCTAAAAATAAATTCAAAAAAGTACTTTTTCCAGATCCAGATTTTCCAGTAATCCCTATAAAATTATCATTTTCAATATCTAAGTCTAAATTTGAAATTACTGTTTTTTTTTTATCATAACTAAAATTTACATCTTCAAAATTTATACTTTTGAAATTTAAATTTTCATACTCATTTGGTACATCAAATGATAATGATAAATTTTTTTTTCTAAATTCATCTAATTCTTTTGAAACTAAATAAATTGAAGGTTTGAATACTTTTAGATTTACCAAATTTATCGACAAGCTTGTAAAAGAGGGTAATAATTTTAATATTGAAAGTGTTAAAACTGATAAGATTATTAAAATTTCTGAAGCATCAATATTAAACTCTAAAAATTTTATTATCGCTATACAGAGAATTAAAATAGAGACTACCTCGAAAATGTGACGGGGCATCCTTTTGAATAAATTAAGAATGATCTCATTTTTTTCATAAGCTTTATTATGTTTTTGATATACTTCGGACAAAAAAAACTCTTTTTTAGTCAATTTAATATCTATAATTGAGTTGAATAATTCTAGTATAGTTTTAGTCATTATAGCTCTTGTATTCATATTTTTATGACTTTTTGTTTCCAACATCTTCTTAAAAGTCTTTGAGTATAAAATTTGAAAAAGAGTAAAAACAAAAAATATGCTTAGGGTAATCTTTAAATTAATATAGCCAAGTAATAAAACAATTCCAAATATGACTATTACATCTCTTAAAATTATAAAGTTACTTTGAATTACATTTTTTACTGCTTTTGCTTCTGTAATAACATTTCTTACAAAAAAACTTGGATTTAAATTTTTATGTTCAATCAAATTTTTACTAAAATATAATTTTAATAACTTTCTCGATACAGTTATATAGAAATTACTTAAAACTCTGCTTTCGTAAAAAAACATTATCACTTGAAAAATGTTTTTAATTATGAAGATAAAAATTATAAATAATAATAAAATGTTTAAATCTAAATTTTTTACCTTTTCAAAAATAAAATAAAATTTACTTGAGCTATCTATATCCGGTGATAATAAAGCTCCAATTAAGACTGGTATTATCGATATACTTAGTAAATCTAAAAAAATTGATACTAAATAAAAAAGAAAAATTGCGATAAATTTTAACTTTGTTTTATTGTCTAGAATATCAAAAATTTTATAATACATTTATTTTTTTAAGAAATTATTCTCTATAATTTCACAAATAATATGACCAATAAGTATGTGCATTTCTTGAATCCTGTCAGTTCTTTTACTCGGTACTAAAATCTTAAAATCAGTTTTTATTTTAGAATTTTTTGCTTTTAAACTACTTAATAATAATATTTTTATCTTTTTTTTTTTAGCTGCGTTTATAGCATTTAAAATATTTTTACTTTTACCACTTGTTGTTATGCAAACTAAAATATCACCATCTTGACCATAAGCTTCTATTTGTCTTGAAAAAATTTTGTTGTAATCCAAATCATTAGCAATTGCTGTGATAGAAGAAATATTGGTTGCTAAAGAAATAGCATTAATCGCAACTCTATTTTTCATGAACCTGCCTACCAATTCAGCAGCAAGATGATTGCTGTCAGATGCAGAACCTCCATTACCACAAAAAATTATTTTTTTATTTTTTTTTAATTTTTCAATTGAAATTTTTGAAAATTTATAAATTTCTTTTAAAAATTTATCGTCATTTAAGTTTTCGAGATTTTTTTTTGCCTCTATAATATTTTTCTTAATCAAATCCATTTTTTTATACTTTTAAAAATATCGTTTTTTAATTTATTATATACATTAAAAATATTTAAAATTTTTAAAATAAAATATATAACCATAATTTTATTACTTTTTATTTTACTTTTTAAGTAATTATTCTTAACCTCTTCACTAAAAAGTTGTTTATTTAACATTAGAAAGTAATTTTTAAAATATTCTATTTCAACAAAATCATCATTTAATTTTTCTTTAGAATCTTTAATTGATTTTTTGTTTATCAAAATTAAACCAATCAAATCTTTATTATTATTTATATATTCTAAATAATTATCCAAATCTAAATCTTGATCTGCATTATCAATAGAAACAAAATTACTAAATTTTTCATTATTTAATTGAATATTTAAATTTTTTAAATCTCCATTTTCATATTCAACTGCTCTAAAATAACCTTTATGAGATATACATATTCTACTACTTAAAAAAAACCAATCGTTATTCAAATTTGGGTTTTTTTTTAATAAGACCACTATTTCTAAAAATGGAAATAATTTGCTAATTGACAATATCCTATTTGTTTTTGAAGATCCTATTTCATAAAAAGAAAAAATATTAAACTTTTTTAAGCAATTTAAAATATTAATTAAAACTAAAAAATTATCAAAATTATCTTTTTTTTCAAACCAACAAGAAAAAAGTCTATAAATATCTTTATCTGTTAATTTTACTGATTCTTGAAAAAATCTTTTTTTATTAACTAATAAAAAATTTTCATTAAATTTAATTTTTTTTTGTATAAAAGAAAAATCTTTATTTCCGAGACCCCACATTTCTTGATCAAGAAAAGAATTGTTCAAATTAAATTTTTTTAACTCTTTTTTAAATTTAAATTGATTAAAAACATTACTGAAAAAGTAATAATTTCTTAAGTTAAAAATACTTGTATTTAATTTTAGTTGTTCGTTTCTTTTGCCTTTTTTTGTATAAGGAAGCTTATACATACATATACCTTTAGAGGTCATTTCTTCAAAATTTAAATATTTAATTAGTTTTTTTGTAATCAATGCATCTGAACCCCCATATCTACCTCTGATGAAATAATTTTCGTCATACCCTTTATACTTTAAAATATCTTCTTTTCTAACTATTACACCTCCTATTCCACCACCATAATAAAGTCTATTGTCTTTGATCTTAAAACCTAGATAGTTATGATTGTCTAAAAATTTATTTAAACTTTTGAAAGAAAAGTAATTTTCTCCATAAAAAAAATCATCTAAAATTTTTCTATGTAATAAGTAAAATTTGTTATTTTTTTTTTTATCAAGTAATAAATAATTATATAAATTTAATAATGAATTTTTTGAGAAAATTTGGTCTGCAGGACATTGTAGTATAAATTCAGCATTGGATCTTCTAAACCCAACATTTGAAGCTGCTTCAACAAAAAAATTACCAAAAGAATATTTATCATATTCATTAGTAATATCTTTATTAACATCAATAAAATTGATCATTTTATTAAAATCATTGTCTAATATTTGTAGTTCCTCTGATAATAGTTTTTCACTACCCCAATCAACGATCTCAATAATAATTTTACCACTTAGACCAAGATCTTTAATATTTTGACAATTAAAATTTATTACATAAGACAATCGATCTAAGTAGTTGGATGTATAATTGTCATTTTTTGCAACCAAAAGTATTGATAGCAGAATTTTATTTTCACTCATTAGTAATTGTTGATAAAATTTTTGTTATTGTATTTAAAAAACTCTATTAATTCGTCTATACCATTTTCTAAAGAATATATTGGCATGTAACCTAATTTTTCAATTTTTTTATTAGAAACAAAATAATCTCTCTTATCTGGATCAGAAATATTTTTTATATAAGAAATCTTCAAATAAGGTAATTTTTTTTTAATTTTTAATGCTAATTGTTTTTTTGTAAGATTTGCAGTAGATAAACCTAGATTGTATATTTGTCCTCTCATTTTAGAAAAATTTTTAATCGAAAATTCAATTGCTCTACATACATCTTGGATATGGATAAAATTTCTCCTAAAGTTAGATTCATATAATTTTATATTTTTTTTTCTCATAGATAATTCAACAAAATTATTTACTAACAGATCTGAACGCATTCTAAAAGAATATCCAAAAACAGTTGCTAATCTGAATGATACAGAGTTTTTGAAAGAAACAACAAACTTTTCTGCTTTCATTTTTGTAACTCCGTAATGTGAGACAGGTCTTAATGGACTTGTTTCATCACAATATTTACCTTTTTCTCCAATTCCATATCCTGAATTTGATGTTGCAAAAATTATTTTCTGACTTTTTGACATCTTTTTTGTGAGATATTCAACAGATTTTAAATTAGTCTCTGTAGCCAATTTTTTTTTTTTTTCACACAATGGGGCTCCGACAAGTGCTGCAAGTGGAATTATAATATCGAATTTTTTGATAAGTTTTTGATTAAAAAACTTATTATCTAAGATATTGCCATATATAAATTTAAAGTTTTTGTATTTAATCAAATGATTAAATGGAAAGTTTTTATACTCTAGTTTATCAATTACAGTTATATTATAGTTTTTTTTTACTAAAAAATCAGCAATCGATGATCCTATATAGCCAGCTCCACCAGTAATTAATATTTTATTTCTAAATTTCATTTAAGATTTTGCAAATTTTTTTAATCTTGATTAAATTTAAAGTTGGATAATTACCAATATAATATCCAAAAGAGTGAATATGCTCAATTATTGGATATTTTTTAAAATTTATTTTTCCTAATATTTTTTTAACAAAAGGCTGCCTCATCTGATTTCCTCCGCCAGCGTTACCTCTTCTAAACTCAATTTTATTTTTTTTCATTAATAACTCTAATTTATCTCTTTTTTTATAATCTTTTGATCTTAAAATTAATGGAAAAGCATAATTAGAGGAACCTTTTGTTTTAAAATTGGTAAAAAATTTTTTGTTGTTTAAGTTTTTTAAAAAAAATAAAAAATTTCTAGTACGTAATTTTATATTTTTATTTAATCGATTAAGTTGGTTAATTCCAATTACTGCCCCGATTTCATTATTTCTCATATTATATGCTGGATATAAAAAAATAAAATCTTTTGACAAAATCTTATTTTGATTTTGTATTTTTTTTTCAAGTTTTTTATCTTTTAGTTCTCTTGCTAGACCATGCGCTCTTAAAGATAAAATAATGTTATAAACAGTTTTATCATTTGTTGAAATCATGCCACCTTCAATCGTTGACATGTGATGAGCGTAATAGAATGAAAAATTCGACATTAAGCCGAAATTACCAACTTTTTTATTTTTAAAAGATGCGCCATGTGACTCACAAACATCCTCAATTAAAATTATATTTCTTTTTTTTATATAATCTAAAAAATTATTGTCGAAACCATTAAATCCTTGTGCGTGAGTGTAAAATATTGCAAGTGTTTTTTTCGTAATTTTGTTTTTGATATTTTCTAAACTCATTGACAAAGTATTCATTTGGATATCAGCAAAGACTGGTTTAAATCCACAATGAATAATTGAAGATACATCAGAAGACCAAGTTAAAGTTGGAACTATAACCTCATTCTTATTCTTATTCTTATTAAGTATCTTTAAAGTTGCAATCGAAATTAAGTTTGCAGATGATCCAGAATTTACAAATGCACTATATCTTGAACCTAACCATTTAGACCACTTTTTCTCAAATTCAAAAACTTTTTTTGATGCAGTTAATCTTGGTTCTTTCTTTAAAAAGTTAATAACTTTTTTTAAATCATCATTAGTTATATTTTCTTGCATTAAAAGATGTTTCATATTTCAATTATTATACAAAATTTGGCTTCCAGACTCATCAATTTTAAAATTGACAATTTTATATTTTGATAACTTCTTTAACAGTTTTTTTTTTTGAGATTTATTTTTTGTTAAATATAAAACAAATCCACCTCCACCAGCCCCAAGAAGTTTAGCTCCAGTCGCACCATTTTTTAAACCCAGTTCTATAAGATGGTCAATTTTTTTGTTCGTAACACCTGGCGATAATTTTTTCTTTAATTTCCAAGATTTATTTAGCAATTCACTAAATTCATTTAAAAATGCTTTTCTTTTTGAGTACAAAAGTTTTTTTGCTTCAATACCAATATTATATAATTCTCTTAAACGATTTTTATTTTTATTAATGTTTTTGATTTTTTTTCTTTCAATTACTTGGGCATGTCTTTGATATCCACTAAAATACAAAATCATATTATCTAAAAGTATTTTAATTTTTTTTTCAGATATATTTAATGGACTAACAGAAATTTTTCTTTTTGAAAACTTAATAATATTGAATCCTCCATAAGCACTTGCAAATTGATCTTGATATCCAACACTTTCTTTTAAATATTTTTTCTCAATGAATACCGCTTTGGATGCTAATTCTTTTTTTGTAATCTTTTTTTTGTTATTTGAATATATCAAATTTATCAAAGAAACTGTAAATGCTGAACTCGAACCTAATCCAGAAAGTGCGGGCAAATCTGCGCTATGAATTATTTCTAAACTTTTATTTCTTTTATCAAAGTTTTTTATAACTGCTTTAATACTTTTGTGTTTAACTTGATTAATCGATTTTGTGAATTCATTTTTAAAATATCTTAATCTGTATTTAAAAGGGTGAATATTTGGAATCTCTCTTAAAGTTCCATAGCAATATTTATTAATTGCCATAGAAATTGCTATCCCATTATTCTTTTTAAACCATTCCTCAAAATCTGTACCCCCACCAAATAAAGAAATTCTTAGCGGAGTTCTACAAATTATCATTAAATATTATTGTTAAATTTTATTTTTAAACTGATTGTGTCTAAATTTATCAATATCTTTTCTATTTTTTAAATACCATAAAATTGTCTCATCTATACCCTTTTTTAATGACGTTTTATGAAATATACCATTTTTTTTTGCAAAATCTGTTACTAACACTCTTTTCTTATCCCCACTTTTTTTTGATGAATCGTAGATAACTGTTGGTTTATTTTTCAATAAGCGTGACTCTGTAATTGTTTTTACAAGTTTTTTTATTGAAACACCCTTGCCGCTTCCAATATTAATAGGTTTTTTTATATTTTTTTTTACAACTTTAATCATTGCTGAAGCAACATCATCACAATATATAAAATCTCTTACGTTGCTACCATCTCCCCATACTTTAAGGGGATTCTCTTTATCAAATACTCTTTTGATTAAAGAAGCTACAACCATAGAGTTTTTTGGATTAAAATTTAAATTTGGGCCATATATATTTGCAGGTCTTACAATATACAATCCATCAAATTTAAACTCTTTTTGGTAGGCTTCAACTTGAAGTTCACCCATTCGTTTCGCCCATCCAGCATATTTGTCATGTTCAGACGGAAAAGTCTTCCATACATTCTCTTCTTTCATTCTTAGTGATTTTCCGTAAACACCATAAGTACTAGTATAAAGATATTTCTTAACATTGTTTTTTTGACATGCATACAAAAGATTTACAGCACAATATAAATTGGACATCATAAAACTTCCTGGATTTGAATAATTTACCTGAGGAGATCCAGTTACTCCTAGGAGATTAAACACAATATCCATATTGCGTGTAACTTTTAAACAATTATTAACATTTATTAAATCTAATTTATAAAATTTATTAACAATTTTTTTTTGATCATTTTGGATTTTATCCAGTGAAGCAATATAAATTTTTGCACCTAAAGCTTTTAATTTTTTTGATAGAGGTAATCCTACCATTCCTGTTCCACCTGCTATTAATATTTTTTTATTTTTAAAAATATTCATTTTAATTTAATTATTTTTTTTATAAATTTAACAATTTCATCTGAATTAGGCGGTAAATTATCTAAATTTTTTCCTGTTCCAGCTGTTCTATTTTTTAGCCCCAAAACATTAATCTTTTTATCTGTTTTTAAACTTAAATCATTTGCAATGGATTTCGCTACACCATCGACGTAATCATCATCTAAAATTAAACCTCCATGTTTAGAATTTTTTAAATTTGACATACTTTTTTTGGAAATTTTTAAAGGTTTTAACCATAAAATATTAATTAATGAAATTCTGTAGCCCTCTTTTATTAGTTTTTTACATGCCTTTTGAGCTTCAAATCTTGTTATAGATATTGCAAAAATTGTTAATTGAGGATTTTTAAAATAAATATTTGGAATTTCTTTTTTATTTGGGTAGCTGCCCCTGTGTTCAGAGACATAATAAACACTGTCATCTTGAAGAAATGCGCTATAAATGCTTTTATATTCTTTTGGTGTCATTGGACTAACAATTTTAATTCCTGGCATTCGATAATATAGAGAGTGATGCGAAGATCCGGCTACTGGTCCAATTCCTCCTTCCATACCTATCCCTCTTACAAATATTGGACAAGGAACTTTCCAAATTTCTTTTGATTTACATGCATAATTAACAATCATTGGACAATTATACCAATTAAATCCCTGATATCTGATTACATAAATAGGTTTGGAATTCATTAATGCAGCACCAACAACAAAACCGCCGTCTGCTACATCTGCCATTGAAACTTCTACCATCCCATCTTTCTCATATAATTCGGGAAGTGTTCCACCAACCCACCCCACGGCTGTTAAACATTGGCCAAAAACTTTTCCAATCTTTCTTTTTAAATGCCCTCTTATGGTTTCTCTTATAGTTGTTCGTAGATCTTTTTCCATTTATTCTTCATTTGTATTTTAGTCTTATTGTCAAAACTGATAGATCTTTTACCAAAAATTTTAAATAAAGATTTATACCTATCAAAAACTTTATTAGAGTCTATTCCAGCTCCAGAGTGCCAAAACAAACGATTTGTGTTGACATTTAATAAGATTGGTTCTTTAAAAAAGAATTTTTCATACTTTTTTATATCTTTTGGATTATCACTGATATTAAATCCTTTCATCTTAAAAGATTTTGCAACATCATGCATATTCCAATTTCTTCTAATTTTTTTTTCTGTTAGAATAGAAAAATTATTATCTTCAACAATAAATAAGATAGGTAATTTTTTAGTAGATGCCCATCCCAAAGCACCAAGCACGTAATCTTCTTCTGCTGAAGCATCTCCCATAAATACCAAAGTAGGCTTTTTAGACTCAAAACATGCACCTGTACCAATTGGAACCTGTGTTCCCATATGACCATCATGTCCATACATATTTATTTTTCTACTATGTATTGATGCAGAACCACCCATACCGAACGAACACCCCTTTGAACTTCCTAATAACTCAAGTATCAATTTATCAATCGAGCCTCCAAAAGATAAATAAATTGAATGACACCTGTGCTGACCAAAAATTAAAGGTTTGATGTTATTTTTTTTACATATTATTGCAAGTGATGCACTTATTGTTTCTTGACCGGCTGAAAGATAAGTTGGTAGATTTATTTTTTTTTCTTTGACATATTGAAAAGCATTTAACTCAAAATTTCTATTAATTGATGTTTTTTTAAATACTTCCCATAAATAATTTTTGTAATTCATCATAATTAAATTTTTAAATGTTCAAATGTTCAAGTAAGTAATAAATTTGTTTATTTTAAACACTTCTGTTAGTTTTTTTATTGTATCAATTCCTACTATATCACCAGGTGATAATACGTATTTATTATTATCACTAATTAAACCACCCTCCAATATTGCAAATATTGAATTTGTTTTAGAATTTCTTAAAACATTAATATCGTCTGTTTTATTTATTCTAATTGAAACTCCATCAACCAAATAAGATTTTGCTTTATTCAATTCAGGATCTTTAAAAACTGGATCATTACTAGATAATTCAACCATTGAATTTTTATTTTCATAAGGTTTATTTGCTCGACCATAATCATCTTTAAACCTAACTAAATCATCCTTATCTATTGGTGTCTCAATTTCTAATATTGTTGCTGTTTTCTCATTTAAATTTTTTGTTGAATGAAATAAACCTGGTCTTATCATAATCCTAGAAATAGAATTTAATTTTTTTGTATTATAAAATCCTAAATTTATATCAACTTCACCATTGATTAATATAAACCCAGTTTTTTTTTCTGGATGACAATGTAATGAAGTGCTTTTGTTATACTCAATTTTTAAAAGTTTTGTGCTTGTAACAGAATTTTTATAAATGGTATATTCTGATCCCCAAGGTTTAATGACTTTAACATTCTCAGGTATGTCATTTATTTTCATTTGGTATTGTTATCGTAATACTCTTTTAGAACTGCCCTCATCCAAGGTCCCAAATCTTTATAATGTGCAGTGGTTACAATTTTATCATCTACAACTGCTGGTAGATCTTGATAATCTGCCCCAGCGTTTAAAATATCATCTATCATACTATAATAACCTGAAATTTTTCTACCTTTTACTATTTTAGCTGATATTAAAAGTTGGGCTCCACTACAAATGCAACCAATCACTTTTTTTTCTTTATGAAAATCCGCTATAAATTTAATTATGTTTTTATTCTGTCTTACTTTTTCCATAGCTTTTACACCGCCAGGAATTATTAAGAGGTCATAATCAGATGTTTTGATGTCTTCTATTTTAAAAACTGGATGATTTTTATTAGGAGGAAGATCTGTACCTAAAAAACCTTTAACTTTACTACCTTCATTCATACACACATCTACCTTAAAATCATCCTCTAAAAGTCTGTAAAATGGATAAATAAATTCATGATCTTGAGCTAAATTTCCACTTATCATTATGGCTTTTTTTAACATAACTAATAATTATTAAGATACCAATCTATAGTTTTTTTAATACCGTTTTCAATCTTTATTTTTGGTTTCCAATTAAACTTTTTTTTTACCAGTTTATTTGATAACGAAATATTCGTTTTAATATTCGGTTTGGTTTTATTAAAAATGATCTCTATTTTTTTATTTGAAGCTTGAATAATTTTTTTAACAAGATCTTTTATTGGTATTGATTTGCCATAACTCACATTAACTAATTCAAAAAAATTTTTTTGTTTTTTAATTGCTATATCGATAAAATTAACCAAATCATCAACATGCAAAAAATCTCGTCTCTCATTGCCGTAACCCCAAACTTCTATATTTTTTTTTGCTTTCATAACTTTTGTTACAGTTGCACCAAAAACATGGGATTTCTCTAAGTCAAATTTATCGTATGGTCCATAAATGTTAGAATGTCTAATTACCAAAAATTTAGTTTTTTTAAACCTAGAATAAAATTCACAACTTTTTTCAATAAAAATTTTCATCCATGCTGCACCAAAGTAAGAAGGATATGGATCTTTATTTAAATTGAGTGAATTTTCCTCAATAGGTTTTTTGGATGATTGATACATTATTGAACAACTCAAAAATACCAGGATTTTGCTAGAATTTTCATAGCTTGATCTTAGGACATAAGAATTAATAACAGCATTTTCAGTAACATGAATGTAAGGCTTGCTTACTATATCTTTAGAACCACTTGTCGTTGCTGCAGCTTGAATAACAATATCTTTATTCTTTAATGCTTTATCAACGTCGGATTTATTTGTCAAATCTGCTTTTATAAATTTAATATTTTTATTTTTCCATGGTTTCCTTATATTATAAACTGCATAAACTTGATAATTTTTTTTTTTAGAATAATACTCTGCTAAATTTCTTCCAATAAAACCTGTGGCCCCAAGAATTACAATTTTTGTCATCTTATTTTTCCAAATTTATCCTCTATAAATTTAAGTCCAATTATTGCGCTACTTGTATTAATATTTTTAAGTTTTTTCAAATCAATAATTTTAATTTTTAGATATTCACCGAGTCTACCTAAACCAGAAAATCTATTTTCATAAGATTTTAGAAAATCTTTATCTATTTTTTTTATAAAATAAAAAAAATACGCCTTACTAGTTGTCATTGATGGATCCATCCTTACACCAAATTTTTTTAACATTTTAATTTCTTTTTTATCAATCTTTAAATCTAATTCTTCATAAATTTCTTTTTGGGCAGCAAGTATAATTGTTTCATTTGTATGTATTGCCCCAGCAGCAAACTCCAGAGCCTTTTGGCCTTCATCAATTCTCTGTTGTTCTATCATCATTGTATATTTTTTGTTTTTCAAGATAAGTATTGGTACAATCACAACACTCTCAGGCACTATCAAACAAAATCGGTCAATTGATCTATTAAGTTTATTTTTAAATTTTATATCAATTAAAGCTGATAAGAAATTAATATTTTTTCTAGATAAAATTTTATATATTCTTATTTTCTGAATTTTATAATCAGATTTAACAAATTTTTTTTTCCATTTTTTTATTAAATAAGAAAACTCAGAATTTCTTTTTTTCATTAATATACCACTCAATAGTTTTTTTTAAACCTTCTTCTATTTTGGTTCTTTTAAATTTTTTAAAAATTGAATTGAATTTTTTATTGTCAAGAACTCTATAAGGAGCTGATGTAAGTTTAGAGTTATTAAATATAAATTTAATATCTTTATTAAATATTTTTACAATTTTTTTAGCTAAATCAATTATTGATAACCCTTGTCCATAACTAAAATTTATTGGTTGATTAATATTTTTATCAATCAATAAATTTATTGCATTAGATAAATCTTCAACATAAACAAAATCTCTAATTACTCTAGGATTACCCCATATTTCAATCTTATTTTTTTTCGCTTCATAAATTTTTTTTATTAATGCAGGAATTACATGAGATTTTTTTGGATCAAAATTATCATAAGGCCCATAAATACTTGAAGTTCTAATAATGTTTATATTAAGTCCTTCATACTTGTAATAACTTAATATATTTTCTAAAAATCTGTATATATTTCCTGTAATAAGGTAATCACGATAAGGGTTAATATTAAAATTTTTTTTATTCTCAGATATTTTAAATTTTGATGGTTGATAAATTGTAGAGCTACTTATCCAAATAACTTTACGAACATTGTTCTTAAGTGATGCATTGAATAAATTAAGTCTAATTTTGATATTATCTATTAAATTTTCAGCTGGATTGTCTTTAAGATGTTTGATTCCTCCTGCTTTTACAGCAGCAATTATAACTATATCTTTTTTAAATGTTGCTTTTAAACAATCTTTGTAATTTAAAAAGTTATATCTCTTAAAATATTTTTTGAATTCTTTTATAGGTCTGGTAGTAAAATATGAACTTGTAACAATATTTTTTTTATCTTTAGATAATATTTTAGTTAAGGATGATCCAAGTAATCCAGTTCCACCAGCAATCAAAATTTTTTTTTTTATCATTAATATTGATATAGTTTTTTTATTAGATATATTAAATATATGAGATATGCTTTTCATATTAAAGATAAAAAAATTAAATCTTTTTTTAATGAAAATGGATATGTGGTTATTAAAAATTTTTACTCCAAAATTAAATGTGATGAGTTTTTAAAAATAATAACAAAATATGCATCTAAAGAATATCCACCAATAATGAATCCCGATAGAGAAGATTTTTTGATTTCTCAATCTTTTAAACATATTGAAAATCTAAATAATCTAAGAAATCAAACACTTTTTGTCAGAAATTTACAAAAAGATGCTAATTTTTTTAGAACAATTATAACAAATAAAAAAATTTTAGATTTACTAAGTAAAATTAAAAAAAGAAAAGTAGGAGCGCTTATGTCACAAATGATATTTAAAAAAGCGAAAACTAAATATTCTTTGCAAAGTTGGGAGCCACATCAAGATAATTCATATCCTAGAAATAAAAACGGTGAATATATAACTATAAATATTTTTATGAGTAACAGTAATAAAAAAAACGGAACACTTTATATATGGGAAAAATCTCATCTATACGGGATTTTCAATTATAAAAAAAAAATTAGCTATAGAGAAAAAGACAATAAACCTGGTAATATTTCTCAATCTAATAAGAAATTCAACTCAAAAATACTTAATTTTAAAAAAGGTGATTTATTAATATTGCATGGTAATTTAGTTCATGGTTCATTGCCAAATAAATCAAAAAAATCAAGGCCACTCTATTCAGCTAGCTATATACCATTGGGTGAAAAATTTGTTTCTGGTAAAAATGCTCAAAGGAAGATATTGAGTTGAACTTATCTTACAATTATTTCTTT
>MDTD01193829.1_pt1 | contig 26175 bp, 19 predicted proteins | sample 811221 | NCBI WGS metagenome assembly MDTD01 (sample SAMN05326646, study PRJNA326480) | marine metagenome | isolation source: seawater | place: Pacific Ocean: South West | collected 2011 | reverse complement strand
AGAAGCGCTGGACTTAGGGTTTGGTAATTTACCATCCTGCACAGGAGCACCATCACCATCACCATCACCACCATCAATAAGAAATCGTTGTAAATCAGACTCGGATTGTGATACAGGTTACCGTTGTCACAAGAACAGATGTAAGCAAGATCAATCATCACCGGTTACAGGACAAGGTAGCAATAAAGGGGGTATGTCTGGAGGTGAAATAGCTGGTATTGTAGTCGGTAGTATCGCCGGAGCTATTCTTCTATTATTAGCAGTCGGAGCTTTGTTGAGAGGCTCAGGTAAGAAAGGTAAGAAGAAATAATTGAGTTTTTATTAACATTTAGTTAACAAAAATTAATCAGATTTAGGTTTATCATCGGCTGGACCCTCTACTGGAACATCTTTCACCGCTTCTTCACCGTCTTCTTTGGAATCTTCTACTGTAGGTTCCTCTTCAGCCACTGTCTCGAGCTTTTTAGTTTCCTCGTTATCATGTGGCTGCGGGCGTCTTTCTACCGTCACAGTACTTCCAGCAAGACGAGATACCTTGTAGTTTGGATCTTCTGTATCAGCCAGAGCATCTTGGTCTTTGGCGTACTCCTCCAAATCAATGACATCGATGTTAAGATACTTCATAAAACTAGAATCGTTCTTATCTTCCGGAATACCAGCTTTTTCACGAGCTTCGAGATATCTGTCAAGATACCTTTTAGCATAGTCATCATCTTCATCATCCATCTCCTTGATTTCTAGGAGAGTTTGCTCAAACACATCGATCATTTCATTCAACTTTTTACGATGTTCCATGTAACTCCATACAACTTGTGCCTTCTTGACACGCAAGCAAGTATACTTCTCGTATGGATCCGTTGCTTCCTGCTCTACTGCTTCTTTGAGATTTCTCTCGCGCTCTCTGATTTCCTGTACTTGCTTTTTCTCTTGTGCTCTCTTCTCTTTCACATCTTCGCGAACAATTTTAGAAATCTGTTGATTGATATCAACTTCCTCTACTTCGGCGCTAAAGTCAGACTTGGTAGTAATAGGCATCGGTTTACCTACATACCCGTGGTAAATTTTGTGATAAGAATCGTGATTTCTAATCAATTCTTCTGCTCTCTCGTTGGTCTCTTCGATTGTTCCAAAGGTACCTCTGATTTTAAGCATTCCAAATATACCATCTTTATCTGGTTTAGCTCCTTTAGAAGGGATAAATGAATGTAGAGAATATGTCTGACCTGGAATTTTGGGATCTGCGTATTTTCTCTCATATGCAATATCAGTCAGCGAAGAAACAAAACATTCCTTGTAAGCTCTTTCACAATCTTCATCATTCAAAACTGGTTTAGATTTAGGCTTGTACTCCGTTACTACTTTATCAGCTGGAGATGTTAACGAACTTTGTGTATCTGTCATTTTTAGGTAATAGGTAATTGTTTAAGCATTTTTAGAAAAATTTTTTCCTTTACATAAATCAATGGACGTCACAAAGTTGCGCGCTATGATATCAAGACCATGTGAAAATGCTTTTCGAGTTCCCTATACAACTCGTAAGTACGCAGATGTTTTGAAATGGTGGTCTTTCTACAAACAAGGAAAGCTTTCTAGAGATATTACGTTACTCAATAGTATTTTTTCTTTCCGAAGACAATCTTCGGATCACGTCATTCTTTATTCTTCTTCTGCAATACCAGAATCAGTGTTATTATTAGGTAAAGTGAATGGTAAATATATCAATATTAATTTACCAATGGGTATAGAAAACGAGAAAAGTAGCTTTGTGGCTGTCTATGTATGATATTATTCAATGAATAATATCAAATTAATGTGTCATTTTTCTTAACCATGGTTTATATTTTTGTTCTAGATTTTCAAGTTCTCCCATCCAGATATCTTCTGGAGTCTTTCCTTGGATAGTTTTCAACTTTGTCTCTTTGGATTGAATGTCTTTATCTAGAATGTCTAGTTTATTTTGAGTAAAACTTCTGTTTGGTAAATTCAACAAGTAGTCATAATTCTCTTCCTTTTTCGTAGTGACCAACTTCACGAATCCCATTGTTTCCATTTCTGGAATAATGTCTTCTTCTGGTCTTTTGAAGATCACTAAATTACCTTCCATTACATCACTAAGGTATTTTCTCTTGTTTCGAAGCACCACTAATTCTTGTTCTATACCTTTGATGACAAATGCTTTTCGTTTTTTATACAACACTAATCGACACTTACAAAAATTATCAAGAATTTCAGCAACGGTTTTGAATTTCTTAAGTTTTCCTTTCGGTGTGAATAACACCATATTAGTAGTTGTAATCGTGTTCTTCAATTTAAGATTATCAAGAGTACATTTCATCCCATTTCTGTGTTCTGTAATTACAAACTTCACTTTTTGTGGAGTGGAATAATTTTGAAGACTCTTAATGAGTTTCTTTTCCAACAAGTCTTCTAAAAATTCTTTGTACTTATCAGTCCACATTCCAATGGGAAGTTCACTAATTGTGACTTTATTTTTCTGACGCTGGATAACACCACTAGTAGAGTATTTTGATTCCTGTATTTTAGAAACATCTCCGGTAAAATTTCGAAACCATGGAATTAATTCTGGTACGTTATCAATTCCGTCTGACATCCATATTTTACAAGCCTTAATCAAGTCCATAGGATTGTAAGTTGGAATACTACAAGACCAACCTGTTCCTATTCCAGCTTGACAACCATTAGCGAGTACCATAGGAATGATAGGAATATAAAATTTAGGTTCGATCAGTTCACCATCCTCTCTATGTCGGGGTAACAATTGCTCATCGTCTTTAATGAAAATATCTCTAGTTAATGCGTCTAGTTTGGTAAAAATATAACGACCAGCAGCTGCATCTTTCCCACCCTGTAATCTTGTTCCATATTGCCCATCTCGGAAAAGTAATGGGATGTTATTTTTTCCAACAATATCAGCTGCTAAATTTTGAATAGTATCAAACAGACATTGCTCCCCGTGATGATATGCAGAATGTTCAGCTGTATATCCAGCTAATTGAGCAACTTTCAAAGACTTTCCTCCGTATGAAAGTTTTCTTTTGAAAACAGAATACATAATTTTTCGATGAGACTCCTTAAAACCATCGAGTAGATGCGGAAGACTTCTACCACAATCATCTATAGAAAACATAATCATCTGTTGATTGATAAAGTCTGTGATAGACATATCTTGAACCTTAGCGTTCGAACTTTTTGCTAAACAAGCAGTTGGATCATATCGTCTAAGCCAAGTTTTACGAGCATCTGATTCAGACGAACTAAACACCATGTTCATATGGTCATCTGCTTCTTCGTCTTTTTCATATCTGATCACACGTTGACCAAACGTTTTCTTGACTTCATCGTTTGAAGAAGTACCCAATCCCTTATAATATTTTCTACGAAGTTTTGAGTTTTCTTCTTGTTTTATAAACTCTTTGAATCTTCTCTCATCATAAAATACATGAGTTCTAGGTCCATCTAACACTTTGACAATAGGAGTTTCCATGGAAATAATGTAAGGCTCATCTCGTTGCAATAGAGTTGGAAAAAGAGTGTGAAACATATTTAACAACAACCCTTTAATGTGAATACCGTCAACATCAGCATCGCAAAGAATTGCTACTTTACCGTAATTCAATGTGTCAAAATTCTTTTGTTGAGTATAGTCAACACCTATTCGTAAATTAAGAGCGTTGATTGCATTTTTGATTTCATTATTTCTAGAGATACTTTGCGTACTCGCATTTCTAACATTTAGGAGTTTACCACGAAGAGGAAACAAACCAAAATAATCTCTACCTTTGACTTGGGGTAAACGGGAATTACCAATAAAACCTTTTTCTATTCCACGAGCTCCGTAAGTTTTTGCTGATAGTCCTTCTGTAAAAATACAAACGCATTCTCCAGATTTTTTAGTACCAGCAAAGTTGGCCGGATCATATCCAGGAATTTTCTGGAATGTTTTCTTTTTCTTTTCCACTTTTTTCAAAGTCAACAACTCTTTCCCTTTGATGATATCTTGAACTTTATCAGCGAATTTCCATTTCATAAGAGCTGTTATATGTTTCTTAGTAACTTTAGGTTTAGGTGTAGGAGCTGTGAGACACGTCTTAGACTGACTGCTAAACTCTGGGTTGGGCAAATCAGCTTTAATCAAAATTCTAAAAAACTGCTTAATATCTCTAATATTGACTGACGGTTTATTCTTTTTGTTAAATTTCGCTAACATAGGTTTGAAGATAGCATTTGCCCAAACATCTACATGAACTCCACCGTCTAAGTTGTGGACACCATTTGTGAATGCGACAAAGTTGTAACTAGTATCTGGAACTAACACTACGACGCAATCATCGGTCTTGATTTGAAGTATTTCGTCGCTATCACAAAAAAGTTTGGAGTAATCTTTCAAATTTGTAATAGGTACTTTCTTTTTATTAAGAGTGACAGATACACCACTACAACCGGAAATCATGGAAGTGTCGTAGATATATCTATAATACAAACTTAGTAGATCAGATGAATAATTAGCAATTTTGAAAAAAGCAAAGTCTGGCGTCCAAGTAACCATTGTATACGGATTGCCAGTTTTACGTTTCGTAATGATGGCTTTTTTACATATTCGCATACCATCTGTCCATGTTTGACGATACACCTTTATTCCTTCTCCATCTTCATTTGGAACCCCTATTTCGATTTTAAATTCTGTAGAGAATACATTTGTTAACTTTGCACCGTAACCATTTCTTCCAGAACCTTGGCGTTTTCTCGTGTCGTCGTAGTTATCAGAAGTCAACAATTCTCCAAAAATCATCTTGGGAATAGTAGATCCAGATTCGTGTTCTTCCAGTGGAATCCAAGATCCATCATTCCATACAGAAGTTTCCCCGGTTTCATCGTCGAAGGTAATTTTAATTTTAGACATGTGAATATCATCTTCAACGCTTCTGTATATATTATCTATAGCGTTAGAAACTATTTCTACAAATATTCTTAACATAGCAGGAATATAAACAATGTCCCGTGTTATAAGTGTTGGTTTATCAGCCGTCAGATCTGCAACACAATGGTTTAGTAATTCTTGAGGTTTAACAGAACCCACATAGGTGTCAGGACGCTTTCTAATATGTCCTAAATGGTCAGTTTTCTCGTATTTTCGTTGATTCGGTGATTTGTGAGACATTTTCCATTTCAATAACTACTTTTTAAATTCATTTTATGTTAAATGAATTTATAACCTATACATCAGTTCTATTTTCGTGGAGTTCTACGAATTTCGATAGTATATTTTGTAATTTACTTGGAAATTTTGCCATGTCAAATTTGATACCGGATTTGAGTGTTTTTCCTTCGAAAGGTATAGTATGTTGATTCGTATCCGGGTTAGTAATCTGATATGCTTTAATAAGACCATACACCAGTTCTTGTGTATTCTTGTCAAATTTCTTTATTTTTTGTGAGAGATCTAATTGAGTGTCGTGGGTCAACGAGTCATTTTTGTTGGATACCATACTATTTATGGAGTCAAATAATGGAAATTTGGTAGTCATTTTTTTTTATAATTTTGAAATTATAAAAATCACTTTGAAGCATATGCAGAATCAAATCCCAAGTAACACACAGCATCGCGTTTTCCAGAATTTTTAGGTCTACCTATCGTGTAACCAGGAATAGCCACTGAACTTTCGGCTTTGACTTTAGCAACATTGCTTTGAGGTTTCTTGTTTTTAGACATTTTCTTCGCGATTTCTATCACAAATCTTTTGATTTCTTCCATTTCATGTGGACCATCATATCTCATAAAAGGTTCTCCATTTACGTGTAAAATCATCAATGGTACATATTTAATAGGAGACTTGGTAGTTGATGACTTAGCTACAATTCCTTTGTTTTGACTTACATTTACCATAGCAAAAGTACAACCTCCTACAGAATTAGGAAGTTTTTTGAAAATAGGGATCAATGACTGACAATGTTGACACTTGGTAGAATAAAAAAGTACCAATGAATATCCTTCTATTCCAACGGCGAGTGTTTTTCCTTTTTGAGTTTCTTTAACGGTGAAGTCTGTTTCATTTAAGTAAAATAATCCTGAGCTCATTTTCTATGACTATTGTTTCTTAAAATTAATTTAATACTTTTCTGGTATTCAAGAAATGGAAGGAATAGACATATCCAAAACTAAAATTCCCGAATTCGGACCCTTAAGTTTATCCTGGTTCAAGCCTATGTATATAGATGATGAAAAATGGTCTAATGTCATAAGCTATGTTTGGGCTCAACTATTATGTTTCGATGTTTACAAGGCGATAGTAAAAAATTGGAAAACGGGATTTCCTAATTACTTAAAAACGTTTAAATATGATCATAATAACAAAAAATATTTCAAACCAAATACTTTGCAAAAAAATGAAATTCAGTTAAGATCTACAATAGATGCTTTGAAATTATTCAACAAAACTGTAGAAGAAAGTATTTCTGGCCTGGAAACAATGATACAATTACTCGAGAATTGGGATTCAATCGATGACCCCGAATTTAATGCTAGTAAGATTTTTACAGACATGAAAAAATCTCTTACTTCTGTATTAGCAGAGAAGAACAGAATAAAGTATGACAATGAAGGTAAAGTAATCAATGAAACTACTAGTAGACAAGCGTTTGTTCAATTTTTCAATAGATTACCATTCGCAGCCATGGTCAGTCAAACTCAAAAAAGAAGAGGTAAACCAATCAAAACAGACATTTTGTCTGATATAAGCGATGACGATGAATTTGATATAGAAAATAATGACATTAGAGAATCCATTATAGGTATTTTGGAAGACAAAATGTCAGAAGTAGTAACAGCCAAAGAAGAAACCGAAAAAGAACTTTCTTCTTTGACTGCTGAGCTTCAAAAATTGAAAGAAAAAGAATATTTCTCAAGAGAAGAATTGAAAGAAATTTGGAAACAATTGCCAAGAAGTGAAAAGAAAAAATTCGAAAAATCTTTGAAAAAGGAATTTTTGAATATGATGTATCAATGTCGCAAATCTAAATTCAAAGAATATCTAACTATTGTTTATCAGAATGTTGTTCAAAATGATAATTATAGAAATTCATTGATGCAAACTCTTCCAAATTTACAGTCTTATTTTCTCACCGGTCAAATTAAACATAATCGGATAATTTACATAGATCCTTTTAATTTCCAAAAACCTTTATTGGGTGTCGGCGTCATAGATAATGTTCTACGAGGAGCTAATAACGTAGGTAGGGTTTTAATGGATTTGAGAAAAGAACTAATTGTCAAAAAGAAAGAACATTTAGATGAAGAAACGCTTGCAAAATCTTTGAGTACTAAAAAGAGATTTTTATTGGCACATGGTAAGTTAGCAGATTTGCTGCGACAACGTGATATCAAAGAATTTATAGGTTTGAATACTGATCAGATAATTCAACGTCTTAACGACGGTTTTAGAGTTCAAACACCCAATAGAAGTTATCTAATATATCCAGATTGTTCAGTTGTGGATTGTAAGAATTTATCTCTAGATAAAGTCAGTGAACTTTTAAAAGATATGGGTTTGGAAGACATCGAAGTTCAATCTTACAGTAAAATGTCTCCTGATTTTCCAGAATTGACAGAATCAACCATAGATTTTATTTACGATAAAAATGTAAACGGTGTTAAAACTATATTCGATTATGAAGAGAGTAATTCCGGTAATCTGGCTAACTTTTTAAGAAAACAATATTTACGTAAATTGTACGAAGTTCAAGTAGAAGAAGAAAAGATGAATATAGTTAGAGCTGTATTGGAGTTTTTGTATTTGTCCGACACCAAAAATAGAGTCAAAGCAAATGAAATGGAAGCTTTGATCACTCAAGAATTAAGTGATTTACCAAGTTTGGAGTTAGCCGCTTTAATAGAAGTTTTAGATACAGCTTACACATCTGGACAATTGGAAGAAGTGGTGGCAGATAAATGCGGAGTGTGTGACAAACAAGTAACAATTGATGACACAGATTATGATATCACCGAATTTGTAGCCTATGTTCTTGAAAGAGATGTTAAAAAAGGTAAATTAATAAGCCGTGTAAGACAAGCACAAGTAAATGAAGCTGAGGATTGGAAGTTTTTGAAACAAACAATTAATAAAATACCTATTACTACTGATGTTGTTCCTATCGCTGGTCAAGATTTATTAGACCCCCGAGATCTTCATGTTGCTTCGTTGTTTGAAGGTTCTTTTGGTGAAGGTCAAAAGAGTAACGAGCTCTTACAAGAGGTGCTCGGCGCGACCGCAAAGTCAGATTTGGACAATGTTATACAAGCTATACAACAAGACACTATTTCCCAACACTCTAATCCTAAGATGGGTGGTGATATTATATTTTCAAGTGTACCTGGACAATATCAACCTTTTGAGTTATCACCAACAGCTTCTATAATATGTACAATCGACTATTTCAAATTTCCAACAGTATTACATGCTGTTTGTTATTTATGGTTCACTAGGGAGTTTAAAATTCCGAGAAATCAAAGTTACCAAATGTTACTAAAAGAAAACTGGCGAGATTTATTGGTTTCCTTGAGAATATTCGATGAAATTAATGAAATTCCGTTCAATGAATTTAGAACTGGATTAGAATCTAGAGGATTTTTAGATATCGCTCGAGACATCGAACAAAGACTTAGAGATTTGAGAAAAACTAGAATCGATATCTCGGCTGGGCCACAAGTATCTTCAGATTGGACAGTAATAGACGATTTGCCAATATCCAGGTCTCTGTTAAAACATGAACTGATAGTTAGGCTCTTAGATTCTAATAAATACGAAGAAAATCCGTTTGTTACATGGGACGAATCTTACAAAATCTTAGTAAATATGATGGATAGAAATATGTTTGAAACTGCTAAAAAAGCTCTCGATAAAGCTCATGAAGTTAAATTTGATTCTAAAACTATGAAGCAGTTACTTAGTAGAACAGGAAGTAGTATTCTTTATCACGGAGACAGAGAAGATGTAGTGTTGGGTATAGGACCTAACAAGAATGGTTTAAATCTCGCTGGTAATTCTCTTATGGAATTACGCCAAGCCTTACGTGAACAATCTAGTGATATCTTAGAACCAGACGATGAAATTTCTGAACAACTAGTTGCGTTATTTACCGGTAAATTAAACTTATTTGGCGAACTTTTACAACTTTTAAACAAACATTTCAAAGATCTTGATTTAGCAGTCAAGCTCGCGCGGGGATTTTTAGTTCTTTACAAGATTAATTGCGGTTCCGGTGAGGGAGCTCCTTTTAAAATTACTAATAAATTACAGTATGTTGTCAAAGATATCTCTAAAAAATACAACGAAAGATACAAAAATGTTACTAGCTTACTATGGGACTACATCAAAATTATGTATGGTCAATTTACTAGAGAGATGTTATCTAAACCAACAGTATCACCAGAAAAATCATGTATGTTTGATGTAAATGAAAAATCCATTAGTAAACCCATAGAAGAGAAAGCCAAAGTTATTGTGACTAAACTTTTACGTTGTTTGTTAATAGAATTTGACTCTCAAGATAAAATAGATAAAATAGATGAAATTGCTAAGGAAATAGTATCTTCAAACATTGGTCGCTCAAAATATATCGGAAAATTAAAATTAAAACAACTAACACCATTACAACGAGAACAGATAATCAATGGTGAAGTAGAATATTATGACATGTAAAATAACTATTCAATATTTCATTTCAACGAATGAAATATCTAAGAAAAATATTATAATAGACAAATGGAAACAGTTCCACGAAGAGATATCTGTGTACAAAATCACTGGGTTAATGTGTACAATCCTGTTGAATTACTAGGAATGCGCATTAAAAATATACCCAAATCCAAATTTAATCGATTTTATGTAGTGGAAGAAATTAAAATAGATAAAAGATGTCCTACGGGTCAATCTTACAAGATCTTATTTCTCCAAGATGTAGTCGAAAATCTACCGCTTAATGCTAATACGTATTTAGAAGTCAAAGAGTATTTCCCGAAAGTATCAAAAGATGATATCTTGAGCGCATGGAGTCAAAAGTTAAAAATTAAAGATGACTGGGACTCTCTCAAACAAGCAGGAATTATATATTCATCTGAAAATCGCCAACATTTCAAAGATATAGAACAAGTTAAAATGGTTAACGAAGAATGGGTAAAAGCTAAGAGTAAATTGTACCAAACAGAACCAGTCGAGGCGGATAATTTTAATGTTACCAGTCTCGAGTTAGAAATAGTATTGAAAAATAGATCTGATAAAAAACTAGATCAGCTAGAGATTTTTAACTCTATTGAAGTTTCTCCTAAACTTCCTTACGTTTATTGTTCAGAAAATGTCAAACAGCTTGCCAATAGCTTACATACACCAGAAAATATAAGCGATTTCTGGTGTATGTTGTGTTTATCATCTTTACCGGTTATTAAACCAAAATTAGAAATAACATTCCAATCTGAAAGAGAATGGGGTGTGTTAGATTTAGTTGTTAAACCCCTGGAATGGATTAATCAAACAATAGATAGTATTAAAGGATTTTTTACTAAAAACAACATATCACATGAAGGTAACTTAGAAACTTTATTAAAAGAAATTGAAGTCTGGAAAACTTACCTGGCTAGTTTTTCTAATGTTAAAATAGAAGTTAGAGACTCTTACATCGTTTTAAAAACAGAACTAAACCCTGAGAACGATTTTTCAAGAACTTTTTCAGAAAACATAGTCCAGAAGTTGTTTGGTAATAATTACGAAATACAAAGAACATCACCGGGCGTGGTCAATGTTGATTTTAGATACCCAAATATAGCGTTGGACAGTAACATATTTTTTTACATCATTAAACAATACCCAGTGTTATGTCATTTACTGTTACCAATGGAAGACAAAAAATTGGGTTTAATCCATCGAGAGAAAAACAAATACAAAGGATCTTTTAGAATATTAGCGAAAGTTCACGATGAAACTATTAAGGCAACTTTTAATCAAAACTCAGGAAATAAAAGAAGCGATGGTATCCCTTTTTTGAGTGTGAGTATTAAAGGAGCCAAAACCATATACTCCGTGTACTCTTTTGCTAGATTATTTGGAATAGCACTAGCTTTGTATGAAAAAGACAAAGGTAAAATTGTAGATCATTTCAAAAAATACATCACCAAGTATCCAAAATTACCAAAAATCAAAACAGACAAATCAAACTGTAATACTAACAAAGATTGTGGTAAAACAATTTGTAATCCTATCACTAAAAAATGCAGTCCTAATATATCTACTACAAAATGGTGGGCTGAAAATTACAGTAGAAAATGCCAACCAGTAATACCATGGGTAGTAGATAAGGACTCTGTGCAAGACCTCCGCCAACTTGGTTATCATGTTGAAGAATTTCCTAAAAATAGCGGCGAGTTCTTAACATGTCCAAAAATTTCTAAAGCCAAGAAAACTTATGATAATTTCTACCTTATCTCTAATTCATTAAGCAATCAAAAGAAATATCCATTCTTACCATGTTGTGGCGCTGATGACAGAAGAATTCAAGCTGGGGCTTTGTATAATAAGTATTATGGAAATCTCGAAAATTTGGATTTGAACAACGGAACACGTTTGGAAATGGTATTCGAAAATTTCAACTCCAGAATGCTAGATAAAATTCTTGATTTTTCCAAAGACAAGCTAACAATCATTGGATTCAATCCAGTGACTAAGAAGTTCTTGTCTGCCAAAAACATTAAACTAAATGAAGATCAAGTGAAAAAGATTTTGGATATCCCCAAAGACCCATTGGGAGCTGTCTTAATTTCCAACAAAGGAGGCGACATTGTTGTCACAATTTTCGCTGAAGTGGATATTATAAAAGCAGAACGTGATTTGTTTTCAAGAGAAGATGAGGAATTTGATCCTTTAACAATTGGGCTAAATCAACTTATTGATATTTTAGGAACTTCTGAATCTAGTAAATTTTTTATAGACCGTCTTAAGAGAAATGAAGATCTTAATACACAAAAAAGGGCCACAATAGGAAGACGTGGTAAATTGCCCCCAAATATTCACAGAATGCTTAATTTGATAAGTCTTAGTTTTGATACAACAGATAATTGGAGAAGGAGGGGTGTCACAAGAGATTCTAGTGCTAGTTTTTTACATATATTGTATTGTGTTCAAAAAGACAATGAGATATCTCGAGATAGTTCATTTGCTGTTAGAAGACAATTTTTAGAAGATGTTAACAAGGCAGGTAAAGATAAATGCTTAGCACTTTGTAAACAGTCGATGGCTAATTTTTCCGAATTAGAAATATTTGGGAAACTCGAACCCAATAATGAAGATTACGTGGATCCCCGTGAATTTCACTCGTTAGCTCAATATATATTCAATATGAATATCATCTTGCTACAACGTTCCATAGATGCCGAAGAAGCTGAGTTTGTTTTACCTTATTATAATGAAATGTATTTGACATCTAGTCACATTTATGAAAAAACAGTAGTAATATATGAACATTTTGGAGCAGACGCTGAAAAATTTTTTAAGACGCCTCATTGTGAATTAGTAGAAGGAGATATAACAGAAGAAATCGGAGAATATTTATTGAGAGCTTGGCTGTTTAATATTAAAACATTCACAGGAGATAATTTGATATTACCCATGGATATCCCTAGTTCTTTTGTAGAAAATGAATGGTCTCAGGTTATCAACGAATCCGGTCATGGTGTGAAATTAGTTAAAGATGGTATTTCTATACTTACTCCTAACTTACCACCATTACCGATACCTGTGATAGAAGATATAGAATATAGTCCATCTTACGACGAAATAGAAAATTTTTTGGACACTAATAATTTAGTAATAACATCTCAGAAAGATAATGATATTTTTTCTGAGTACACAGGAATTGTCGAAGACAGTGCTTTTGTATTTAAAATCATCACTTGGAACTCCCAGAAATCTTTACTAGATTTGTATGCTCGTAATCGTAAAATTGCTAAATGTGTAATAGGATATTTTAATTTTGCGTTGTCTAAGTACTTGAATGACATCAAATTTACCAGAAAAATGTTACAAGAAAAATTAAAAACTCACGATCACGAAATGGATCAGACTACGTTATTAGATTGTATATATGATTCGCTATTAGATAGTTTTGCGAATAAGCATATTTCTATTGAATTTTGGGACAATATGGTTGAATTTTCGGAGATGTTGCCTCCTCCGAGGAGTATTTACAGAAGCGGTCGATTATATTTAAATACGACGTCGATAGTCAGCGATGGTGATGTAACTAGTGTGTTATTCAGATTAAAATTACAAGCTAAACTTTTGATGAAGTACAATTTAGAGTTGATTTTGGATTACAGTAATAGGCAGAGTATTCCTGAATATTTTAAATCAAAAGAAGATTTTACAAAAAGACCAAATGAGATAATTACAACACCCGATAATTCATTTAGAGTTACTGATTACAAAATAGTGTACACTCATATTTTAATAAATCAAGAACAAGATTATATATGGAGAAACAAAGTTTTGACTAATAACAAAATTTGTATATCTAGGACATTTGATGCTACTGACCCCATGGCTCAGAATAAAATAAATACCTGGTTATATAAATTTAGGATAAATGATGCCGAAGAAATAGCTATTATAACTATTCAAAAAACCACTGACCCTGAAGATTTTAAAATTTTGTCACCCACACAACCATTATTGATAGTTATTAACGATGGTGTACTGCCACTATTTGTTCCTGTGATTGAATACGCGAAATAATCACAAAAAATGAATTTTTTCTATTATTTTGAAATGAATAGAAAATGGACCAAAAGTTATTGGATGAACTTGTAACTAAAGCGCAAGAATACGCAAATAATAACGACAAGAAATCTCTCGCAGACATGTTAAAATGCTTCGATAAGATGTATTACGAGCCTTCTTTCGAAGGAGGTATACCAGATGATATATACGAGCAGTTAGTAGATATTTATGACGAAAAGTTTGGTAAAGATAAAACTTATCACGAAACTAAGGGTGTTGGTGCTAAAAATACCAGTATTGATACCAGAAAAGATGTAAAACTTCCTTATCACATGGGAACTATACTTAAATTTGTAGCTGCTATGTTAGATCCCAAAAAAGGTACATCGGCTTGGAGCAAGCCAATTTACAAAAGAAAATTCACCGCTTGGAAAAGTGAACACTCTGGACCGTTTACTATCGAAGGCAAGGCGGACGGAATTTCATGTTTGTTGATATATGAAAAAGTCAAGAATAAGATTAAACGCACAATCTACTCAAGAGGAACTGGGAGTACTGGTAAAGATCTTTCTAGATATGTCGATAAACTAAGTTTTATTCCGAGTGGTGATAATTTAGAGTTTCCCAAAGGCAAAAAAATAGTGGTTAGAGGCGAACTGGTAATGAGAAATTCTGTATGGAAGAAAAAATATTCATCTGTTTACGCCAATCCTCGCAATATTGTTGGTGGGTTTGTTACTAAGAAAAAACATACAGGAGTTGACACGAGCGACATTGATTTCGTTGCTTATGAACTATTGGTACCTCGTGATAAAACTAGATATGAACAAATCATTGCTTTGAGAGAAATGGGATTTGTAACGGTAGAGACAACACAGTTACCTAAGACCCAACTCACAGAACCTAAATTGTTTGAGATTTTGAAAGAATTTCGTAGAAAGAGCCCTTACGAAATAGATGGTTTGGTGGTGTTTGACGATAGTAAAGTTAGACCTGTCAGCAAAACTGATGTACTGAAATCCGCCTTCGCATATAAGGTAAATATGCAAACCGCGGTGGTAGATGTAGTCGGGGTAGAATGGACTTCTAGTACCACAAATGCTCTAAAACCTGTGGTGATATATAAACCAGTTAAAATAGGTAGATTAATGGAAGATGGATCCATCGTGGGTGGTGTTTATCGTCGGGCAACAGGATTTAATGCTAAATTTATTAAACAAAATAAAATCGGCCCAGGCTCCAAACTATTGATTATTAGAACCGGAGATGTTATTCCTTACATTGGACAAATCTTGAAAGATAAAAGAAAAAATAAGATTCCCGATCTACCAGACAAGGTTAGAGATCCAAACCCTAAATATCAATACAAAGGACATGCGGAAATACCATTTGTATGGGGTGATGGGCAAAATAGGAGAAGTCCAATGGATATATTCGCGACAGTAGAATTAGACAATGCTAGAATTCAAAAACTAGATTTGTTTTTCTCTGGTGGGCGTCAAAAACGAGGAATGAATATTAAGGGAATTGCTAAGAAAACAATCGAAGCTCTTTATAATCATGGAATGACGACTATTACGTCAATTCTGCAAGCATCCGAACAAGATATTGCCAAGGCTCTCGGGAAAAAAGAAGAAGAGGGAGATGATGTATCTAGAAATGCTCGAGCGCCCCGGAAAAAGGGTAAAAAACATACTTTGAAAAGTAAAAAAGCTGCTAACATCCGCGAGGCAATAGATGAGAAATTCTCAGAACCGGTAGATCTAGCTCTTTTGATGGGTGCTACTCAACTTTTTCCACACGCACGTGGAAGAACTGTACAAAAGATTGTTGATAAATACCCAGATATTCTTACAAACCCACCCAAAAAATTGGAAAAAGTGAAAGGTGTCGGTCAAGATACACTGGATGGATTTTTAGGAGCTCTTCCTGAATTCAAAAAGTTTCTGAAAGACAATCCCCAAATTAAGGTTTACGTTAAGACTTCTCAACCAAGTCCCACTGGTATACTTTCTGGAAAATCTTTCGTGTTTACGGGAAAAATGGAAGCAGGTACACGTGAGGAAGCTCAAAATCTAGTCAGACAACTCGGCGGGGAAACACCAGGAACTCTCACTAAGAAAGTATCTTATCTAGTGATCGGGAATCTCGGAGGTGGTGGAAAAAAACGCACCAAAGCCGAGAATTATGGAGTCAAAATTATCACTGAAGATGACTTTCTGAAATTGACCAAATAATCTTGTAATTATAACTCTAAAGTATAATTACACGAATCCTTTACCGCAATAATTTTGAACATAGCCCTTAATATTTTTCACACTATCATTTACCTCATCTTTAACAGAAGACCTAACATCATCTATTTTATCTTTAATTTCATCTATATATGAAGGCATTTTGACAGCTAAAAATATCATAACACCAGCAATAATTAAAACTAAGATTAAAATCAATATTTCTAATATCATTTATTATTCACAACAAGAAAATTAATATTTGGTGATTTTCAGAACCTTGTCGTCTTTAGCTTCACCTTTAATTGCTTCCAAAATTTCTTTGGCTACTTGATCTGAATTTCTAATTCCATATTTCTTCAGAATATCAGCACTATCTTTTTCCTGGTCTTTCTTTTTACGCCGACCTCTTCTGACTCTATCTTTTGCGATAACTGCTGTACCTCGATATTTAACACCAGCCTGTTCATTTTTCTCTAAAAATGCAAGAATTCTTTTTTCTAATTCTTTCTTGCGTGCATGTAATTTTCTTTTTTGCGCGTTTAGTCGTTTGATCTCTTCATCAATTTTACCAACTTCTGATATAAAACCTTTAATTCGTTCACTCATTTTAAAAACTATATTTATCTTTAAAAATATTAAATGTTAGGAAGTATAATAAATTTTGTGAAGGATCACACCTATATTTCTATTGTCATAGCAGCCTTGTTATTCATATTTTTATATTGGTTGTTTTTTGTTGATAAAAGTGGCAAAGGAACTTGGAATAAAACTTTTCACTTTCCCGATAAAGAACCAGTTGGTCAACGAATAAGAGCATCTGGTGAAAGTAAAGGAGAAGCCGAATGTCGTTATGTTTTAGAAACTATATTCAATAAACCATTCAAGAAACGTCGCCCTAAATTTTTGTTCAATAACAGAACCGGGTCTAATATGGAATTAGATATGTATAACAAAGAATTAGGAATCGCGTGTGAATACAACGGCAAACAGCATTATGAATATGTTCCTTATTTTCATAGAGGCGGTGAAAGCGATTTTAGAGATCAACAAGAACGAGATAATCTGAAGAGGCGTGTTTGTAGAAAACTGGGCATATTTTTGATAGAAATTCCACATACTGTGAAATTAGAAAATATTCGTCAAACTATAATGAGCGAATTAAGAAAAAATGGCTTCAAAGTTTAATGTAATAATAAAATGTATTACTTATTGCTCATACTCCCAGTGCTCTTTGGAGCCAAAGTTCTTTCAGAATCTGACACTAGAATTGGTAATTATTACAGATTTAAGAGGCGAAAATGGAAAGAACTGAAAGAAATGGTGTCATCACAATATACCAGTACTTTTGATATATATCGTGTGAGCTATCAAATGTTGTTACAAGCAATGTATCAAGACGTGTTATCTTATTTTGATAATAGGGTAATACAGAAAAGTAAGAAAGTCTATGAAGTTACTTATTACATAGAAGGTCAAAAATATAAACTACCTATAAAAGTCAGAAGAGGTCCTAGTAAGATTATAGACGCTAGTAACGAAAATCAAGAATGTATCTTGTTAGAATTAAAAGAATATTCATCGCCAAATGGAAGTCTTAACAACGCTTTGGTTACTCCTAAGTACTTAGGTTATCAAAAAGTAATTATTACGACGATGGATGGTGATACGACATTTGAAGAAAATGAACCAGTTATATTAAATTAATTATCAAATTCGTGATTTAATAATTATTTGCCTCCTAATAAAAATGCCATCGAGGAAAATTAGATCTAGAAAAAAGAGATCCAGAGTTGTTAAAAAACAATCTGGTAAATCTAAGAAAAAATCTGTGAAAAAACTTCCGAATAGATTGCGAGTCAAATTACCCGATCTGTTCAGTAAGGTGTCTTTAGACCCGCCTCTACTGAAACCTAAAAAAGGCAAACCATATCAGGTGACGTCAAGTTCTATCAAACGTAAACAAAAAGTCAACAACATTTTGAATGAATTTATTTTTAGTCTTAATGAACCTTTTAATCGGAGAAGTTTCATAGATTCTCTTAACGTATTTAGAAGAAATGTAGTATCCCAATCGAGTAAAGTTGCTCCTTCGCTTCGAAGAAATGTGATAGCATCTCTTAAATCTATAGAATATACTTTGTCAAATTTGCAAGAAAGTAAATTACGAGAATGGTTGAAAGACTATCAAAGTGATGATAAAAATAAGACAAGAGATATTTCTCTTGTTGTTAAATCTTTGGCCCAAGAAAGCTTGAAAGATGATACTGAGAAAATTTTGAGCGTGGCTTTGGAATTGTCTCCTGAATTGGAGGGATTTTCTGCCTTGACTAAAACACAGGCAAAAACAGTACTAGAAGTGGTTTCTGAAAGGATGAAAGAACTGGGAAAAGAATTAACAAATCCTGGTAATAAAAAATATCTGGACTTCTTAGAGAAAAATCCAGAAAAGGCTGTTAATATTATAACTTGGTTAGAAGAAAATTTTGCTGATTCTTCGGATGTGTGGGACAGAATATCAGAACTTATGCCACTTGAAGATGATGATGAAGACGTTATAACAATCCCAGTTGCTAAACCAAGGACAACTAAGATGATTATATCTCTATCAGCTCTAATTGGTGAATTACAAAGAGTGGAAAGAATGCAAAGACAAGGGCTGTTAAAATCGGATGCTTTACAACAAGTAATAGAAAAATCCAAAGAAGCATTGAAATTCGTAGGAGGATTGACATTATCAGACACTAGATCGTTAGTAGAATTAAATACTAAGACTAGTGGTGAATTATTCAAAGACATTGATTTACTCAAAAGATTAACTTCTGGTAATCTTGGTCATAGTCTTTCCCACGATAAAAACTCCGAAGAAATAGTAGAATTGAGAGATAAAATAATCACGTTACTGAAAAATAATTCTATCAATCCTGATATAGTATTGGGAGAAGAACCAATTGTGTCAATTAGTGTTATGCCTGGTGGTTCTGACGAGTATGGAAGGAATGATGCACCAGATGTATACACAGCAATTGCCGTTTCTGAAAAAGAAGTTAAGTCTGTATATCCCTCGATCACTTTGCAAGATAGAAAACTACAGAAAATAACATTTAAGAAAACACCTAAAACCGCTAATGACATAGAAAAGATTGTAATAAACGATAAAGATTCCAAAATTTTGATTAATAAAATACTCAGAGTCGTCAAGGGATACGCATCAACTGTTATGAATACATTCTTGCAGTTACCAAGTCTTCAGGATGACATGCAAGTTCAAATATTTAATAAATGGTACAAAACTACATTCTTGAATGAACTTTTCAGACAAATTTTAGACTCTTCTAAAACTATGGGTGATGTGTTAGATAGGGTTTCTGAATTTTTAATATTCTTCATGATAGATACATTTAGAGGTATGAAGAAAAATAAATTTGTGATAACAAATCTCACGGGATCTCTAAATGGTCGCGAATCTGGCGAATATTTTAGAAACATGATTCTTCAGCGTAGAATTACACCTCAGAGTATCTTAGAAAAAACCTTAAAAGATAAATTACCTATTGTATTTGCAGTACAAAATTTTAAAAGTGATCTTGTTGAAAATAGATTAAGACAAGGCATTCATTGGTTGAAAGATAACTTGTTACAGATAATCTTAAACAGTTTAGATCCTACTTCTAAAACTATAAGAAAACGTAACAGACCGATAACAGAATTACCGGAACGTATATTAGATCCAAGTGATAATCAATTGAAAACTAAAAAAGAGTTTTTAGCATCTTATGGACCTGCTATTTCAGAACAAAACAAAGCTATGAAAATTTGGGATGATAGTAAAAAAGTGGTATTTGAAGATCTGGTATTACATGGGAGCTGTGACAACAAATCTCAACATTCTGTTTTGTATTTAGAAGACGAGATGGATGCTAGCACTGGTAAACAAGTCAAAATATTGTATTGTTTTGATTTATCAGAACTTTATGATAAACTTACTAGTAATTCTGGAACATTCGTAAATGAATTTTCTGGAAAACCATTTTCGGATGAATTCAGACAATCTATTCAAAATATTACTTCGGAAACGGTTAGAGACATCAAAGAGAAAAACGAGTTTTTATCGTCATTGTACAAACTTCAAGATAATAGTAGAGCCAAAACAATCCAAAGATGGTTTAGAAAAGCGAGAAGTAAAAAGGATTTAATATTCAAAAATAATGGTAAATGGGCATTAACATTCCTACTAGATTTACGCCCTGTTAAAGATTATATCGAAGAAAATAAACCAGATGTAATCGACGACGAAGAAGACGAAGAAGACGAAGAAGACGAAGAAGACGAAGAAGACGAAGACTTAGATATAGATGAAGATTTATCAGATGATGAAGATTTATTTGGTAGCGATAGTGACGAGGAAGAAGACGAGGAAGACGAGGAAGAAAAAAGAGGCACAGGAGCAGCTAGCCCGATAGCATCAGATGATGAAGATACCCAAACTTCTTTTTCAATGGATAAAGGTGGATGTTGCAAATGTGGAAAAACTTGTAGATTTAAGAGTGTAGGGGAGTCTAATGGAATCACGAAGAGTTTTCAATTCTGTGGAGCTGAAGCTTGTTTCTCGAATTTTAGTTTCAAATTTACAAAATCTAAGGATTAAAATAAAATTTAAATCGGTAATTTTTTTAATAAAAATGGAAAAAATTACACTAGGAAAAGATGAAAATGGTAAATTGTCTTATACTACATCTCGCGGTGGTAAAATGTTTGATATTACAAAAGAACTAAGGGCAAAAGCTATTGATTTGGAAGAAATGACTAAAAAAGTTAAACCAGTTTACAAGAGTTTGTATGTCATTCGACACAAAATGATAGTCCCTATGGCTAGAATGGAAGACAATGAAATAGACTTGATATATCTAAATAGACATACTAAACATGCAATTTTCGTACCCCCTAACGCAGAAGTTACTTGGAATGGAAAAAAGATCTAAAATTCTACATTGAACAATAAATATGTATAACTCGCATGGTATAATTGCTTTTAATAAGACGTCTACGACGTCTCATCAGGAAGCTAAGTTTTTAGTTATTCAAAGAAGGGATACGTTAGCTTTTATACAACTTCTGCGGTTTTCTAATAAGTTATCTGACGAAGAAATTTGTCAAAAAATATCTAGAATTACACCAAAAGAAGCCAAAAGGTTACTATCTCATACTTTCGAAGAATTATGGGAAGATTTATTTATAGATAAAAGTAATCGTACTTATATAACCGAAAGAAATAAAGCTCGATTCAATTATAAATTACTGTTAGAAAAATATAAATCAGAAATAGAATTACCTAAAAATAGTGAATTGGAATGGGGAATTCCTAAAGGTCGTAGAAAACGTAAAGAATCGGGCTTTGATTGTTCAGTCAGAGAATGGCAAGAAGAAACAGGATTTGATATCTCTAAAATTCAATTAATCAATACAAGACCATTTTTCTATAATTTAGATTATGGTTTTAGAGCTGTTTGTGTAGAATGTTGGTTAGCAAAGAGCGAAAACCTTTTAGAACCCGTTTATCAAAAGACAAAACTACGTTCTTTCATTTCAGAAGAAGTAGGAGACCTTAAATGGATTTCTACTAAAGAAATGAAGTTTTTACCATCAGAAATTCAAGAAGTGTTACTAGAAGTCGAAGAATTTATCGATAACAATTTGTAATTCTTAATACTTAAAGTATCAAGAATATTTATAGTCTACAGAGTCCTAGAAAGATTCTAACGATTTAAATAATCAAAACAAATAATTAATAATGGATAAGATATCGTATTCTATCAAGGTGAGCGAGGAGGGACGGCCTACGACACTTGATACTCGACAAGAGGAATTTAAACCACTTGTCGAGAAATATGAGAGGAGAAATATGTGGAACAGTTGTATTTTAATTTTTAAAAATCTACGATCTAAATTGTTAGATCATCTACTTTTAGGTGGAGAGCATACCAAGAAAGTTTCACCTGGTTTTTCAACACCAACAGAATGGGATGCAGAAATCGAAGCAGACGAAAAACGTGAAATTGTATTGACAGATCCCCGTCTCGGGATGTTTAGTTTATTTGCTTATCATGTAACTCGTGGTTATAAAAATCAAGAATTGAAGAAAACTAATAAGGTGTTTTGCTCTCACATCTTCTCGTTATTTTTTGCTCTTCCTATTCTAATTTTTGTAAGTCAATGGATGCTCTATATCGGATTGATCGCACACGAAATCAACGCTTTCGATGGTGTTTATTGTCCTAATAATAGCAGTATTGAAAATAAACTTATTATAGCCGCCACAGGTATCATTTACTTCGTGAGAAGCTTTTTTATATGGGATAACTTGACTTCACGTATAGGTTTAAAAAAAATGAACAGGATCGACAATATCCCAGCTATCATCGATACGTTCCAGGAGTTTTTGTTTAGTTTAATAGTGTATGGAGCCAATCTATGGATCGTGTTTGTAGAGGACGATATTCAAAATATGATTCTTAATTCACTCGCTATGGAGTTCTTGATGCAGCTTGACAATGAATTTCAAGAAATGTATTTCAACTATCTTCCTGGCGCTGCAGAAGATATTTATGACAATATATACGTCTCTTATAAAGAAAATCGGGCCTTATTGGAAGATAAGTATCGCGAAAGTAAATGTTTCAAATGTTTTAGTTACTCAATTTGGGTACCTTATAAATTATTAGTATTGACGACTTTTGTATTTCCCATTGTATGCCTTTTCATGACAATTGCTGGTCCTATTTGTAAATAATAATCTTAATTCGTTTGAAATAAGATTAAAAGACTGGTGGGCGCATTGGATCGTTAGGTCCTGGGCATATGTTTGTCCACTCGAATTTTTGATTCATATTCTCACATAAGTGAGAAATATTACTGTCTGGTTTAGGTTTGCGATCACATGGTGGCCATGGTTTTAAGTGTTGAACTGGATTAGACCACATGAATCTATATCCATTTTCGTAAACTTTTGGTCTACCTATAGTTCCTTTGGGGCAGCAAAATTTACTAAGTTTGGGACAGTTGAATTCTGACCATTGTTGGCAAACTCCATCTGGTGGGTTAGTTTTTCCAGCACCACCAGCGTTACAAACGCAGTTACTAGCTCGCGCTGGATTAGAACAGTGTTTTTTAGCGGGTGTGACTTCAAAGTGAAAACTTTGTGCCATTGTTCCGAGTTCTCCTAAATTTGCATAAGACATTTTATTTAAGAAAAATATTTTGAAATAAAATGTTAAAAGTCACTTCCCAAGCAACGCGACAATTAAAAAAAATAATCGGTAACAACCAAGCTATATTTTTTGGAGCTACAGGTGGTGGGTGCAATGGATTCAAATATGTCATGAAACCCGTAAAAGAAGTGATACATGGCGATAACATGGATGAACTGGTCTCTTGTAATGAAATTCCCTTTCTTATTTGTGGTAAGTCTATGTTCTTAGTAATGGGGACAGAAATAGATTATGTTGACGATTTTATGGGGTCCAGATTTGTGTTCGAAAATCCAAACTCAGCTAGTTCATGTGGTTGTGGGAATACGTTTTCATTCAAGGATAGCTAGTGACAAGAACATACATACTATTCTTTCCACATATCGGACAAGGACAATTACCAACACTTCTTCTCATACGAGTTTGTTCTTCGCCAACACAATTCCAATGCCATCGAGGAAAAAATGTATTGATTTCAAAATTTACAGTACAATCGCAAATTATCAATACACAAAATCTAGATAAACGCTGATTGCACTTCGTACAAGTTGACGAGGATTTATTAAATATTTTCAAAGCAAAACTGTAGTAATTTGGTATCCAGAGAGGTCTAGGTATTGATATAAAATGTTCCCAAATTGTTTCTTGATTCATTAAAAAATCACGATGATTATTATCACACATCGTTAACAGGAGAGTTTCTTTCATTGTTAAAAAACTTGTAATCAAAGTCAAACAATCCTCATTTACATGGGAAATAATACACATTTATTATTAGTTTCGTATTTTAAACGCGATAATAAATGGGCTTAACCTTTTCTATTATGATACTAAATCTGCATCGGATTCATAAATTAAAAAAAGATGCATTAATAAAAAATGAGTATATTAAGATCAACTCTGAATCGTCCAACGTTGTACACAACCCAGGTCAACGTGACAGGAGAATTTCACAATTTAACATCTTCAGGAACATTCCCGTTGCCAGGAGATGACACTAGGAGTAGCGGACCTAGCGGAGCTGTACAATTAAGTAATGGAAACGGTGGTTTTATCAACGATGGACAGTTATATGTTCAAGATAGTTTAGTATTAGATAATTCCGGTATTGGTGCTCAGAAACCATTTGTATTGGCATTGAAAAGGGACGCTAATCAGAATTATCCAGGGGGTGTAGGTTCTGGAAATCCAGGAGACGTCTTTTATGGTGATATTGGCGGTACGAAAACATTTTGGGGGTATAAAGGGAACTCTTGGTTTGATCTAGCAGCCGGGGGCGGTGGCGGTGGTGCTGTTGCTGTGAGTCCCCCGGAGAGATCCTTGCAATTTGCAAATATTGCTGTAAATCAACTTAGTAGTTCCTCTTTAGCTAGATTTTGGCTGGCCGGTGATGTACCTTTACCAGGTCTTACATTATCTCAAAATGTTTTTACAGTGGGAAATATTTTCCAAACAGTTGCACCTACGACTTCCACTTTTTTTGCTTACAGTTCAGACGCAAATAATAAAACATTTGTCCAGTTTGATGAACCAACTGGTATCAACTTCGGTTTAAATGATACAGCTCCGATTGCTGGTAATGGTGAATTTAGAGTCGAGACACAAGAAACTAATGCGATAGGTGAAGACAAGATTATTCTTCAAACTCGGAATGGCAATACTAATATAAACACTTTTCGGCAAACGAATGGAGCAATATACGGCGAGGGTTCAATTAATCTATTAACCAATACTGGTGGTATTACTTTACAATCTAGGGGTGAAAATTCCGGAGGCGGTACAACAACCGGACCAAAGGGAGGACCAATAAATCTTATTGGTAGCGATGCTGACATTAATCTTGAGACTACAGCTCTTTTTTCAACCCCAGCAGGAACTAATAAGCAAATCAAGCTCAGTTGTATTGGTAGCCGAACCTTTATTACTAATACCGGGTTGCGACTTGAGACAATAAGACAACCTTCTGGCGCTGGCAGCACTAAAAGCAACAATATCGAGATATCAACCGTAGGTGGCGACGTTACCGTAGAAACTACAGGCGCCGGTGGTTCTTTAAGCACCGGGAAAATTACTTTGAATTCAGGTACCACGAACGGTATAGATCTGGTTGCAGGAATAGATATTACAATGGACGCAACACAAAACATTACAATGGACGCAACACAAAACATTACAATGGACGCAACGTCAGGTGATATCGAACTATCTGCACTAAATGGTGTAATAACAGCGAAAAGTGAGTTAAAAGTTCAGACAAGTGCTTCGGTAACGACTATCGACCTGGACGGTTCTAGCGATGGGGTTGTGACAGTAGGAACGAATAATAATTACGCTGGCAACATAAAGGCTATAAATACTAGATCTGGAACTGGAACTGCGGGGTATGCAGTAAGAATCGGTTCCGATGCCACAAACGAATCTGGGAGAATTCAACTCTCCAATATAACAGACCAAGTAACTATAGACATTAACGGTGGTGATGGCATTGGAAACAATCAGCCGTATATTCGACTTACTGATTTCATAGGAGCCGCGTCAGGTAAAGAACTTCAATTGAGAAGTCTTCAACAAAACAGGCCGTGTATAGAAGGCTCTACAAGTCAAGGTGGAACAAATACCATGATAATAGAGTCCAATGGAGGAGGAAGCACGGGTGCGGCGGAACACGGACAGATGATATTCTCATCTGCCGGCAACATATCTGGTTCTATTCCTGTAATGAAAATAGAAAGAAGTGATGTCAGCAATGATTCGACACCAACTCTCCAGTTACAACGTCCATTGAGATTGTGGAATGCGGCTACTGCAAATATTACAAATGTTACAACAGGACTAACCCAGGTAGGTGATATGGCATATGATACTACCACAGATTGTGTGAAATATCGTTCAAATAACGGTAGCATTCTCTGT
>MDTD01117163.1_pt1 | contig 26175 bp, 25 predicted proteins | sample 811221 | NCBI WGS metagenome assembly MDTD01 (sample SAMN05326646, study PRJNA326480) | marine metagenome | isolation source: seawater | place: Pacific Ocean: South West | collected 2011 | reverse complement strand
CATTATAGACAAATACAGAATTACCTGAGTAGTAGGGTAGTCCGTAAACTTCACCTTCAAAAGACATCTGATCAATGATCCCTTGAGGCAAATCTGACATGTATTCATCTACCCCGGGGAGACCAGTCAGTGGAACAATCCAGCCAGCCGCAGCCCATTCAGCTAAGAAGCTATCACGCACATAGACCACATCAAAGTTGGTTCCAGAGGCAAAACTCGAGACCATTTTGGTGTGATATTCGTTGCTTGGGAAGGGATTGAAGGTTGCGCTCAAGCCGGACTGGCTGGAGAAACGCTCGAGATTTTCACGGACTACATCAACTTGGTAGGGCCAGCCAGTTAATTCTACATCGGTATCTTGAGCAGACATGGGAGCTGCCCAACCGACCAAGGCAACCGCAGCAATCGTCAACCATTTCTTCATCATGATCTTATCCTCGTAAAGAGTATGAAAACTTGGGGAGCAGCTTTCCCCTAAAGGCTCACTTTCTTTGTAAATCGGGCTTTCATTGAAATGTCTTTCTCCCCTTGGAATCCATTCACATTTCTCCAGCCAGCTGTCAGTGGAATTACAAAATAAATAATTTGGTTTTACCAAAATAGCTTTTGGGATAGTGAGTGGAGGGAGGTATAACCAGAGAACTGCTTGGTGTCAATCAAAAAACAAATTTCTTCGAAGTGATTGGCGTTTGTCAGAAAATGCCGCAAAATGATTTTTGTCTGCATTAATTTTTAATCGACCGTCTTGAGGAAGTAATCAATGAAAGCGCAAATTCATTGGGAGCAATTAAGGTCTCCTCAACTGAAATCTCTGGCAGATGTTAATGCTATCGTAGTTGTTCCGGTTGGCTCTATGGAGCAACATGGACCACATCTCCCTGTTAAGGTAGACGCCTTACTGGCAACAGAGGTAGCCCGCCGGGCTGCGATGAAAGTTTGCATACATCAGCCAATATTGGTTACCCCGAATGTTTGGTGCGGTCTTGCCGAACATCATATGGACTTTTGTGGGACACTAACCCTGGATTTTGAAACTTTTCATGCGCTGTTGAAGAATCTTTGTCGCTCCATTCGTCATCATGGGTTTCAACGAATCTTCTTTCTCAATGGTCATGGTGGAAACATTGCTGCTCTGAACGTTATCTGTTCGGAGTTGGTGAAGGAGTTGGATGGGTTGAGAGTAGTTTCTGGAACCTATTGGACACTACCAGAGGTGGCTGAGAAGTTTGCGGAGATCCTTGAAGTCCAGCAAAATGTGCGTCACGCTGGAGAAGCAGAAACTTCGATGATGCTGGCCTTGGAACCCGAGTTGGTAGATCAGGCCAGACTGTTTCGGGCTGATGGACCACCAGAAATTCCCTTCTATGGATCTGGGGTTTCACGTTGGGTTTCTTTCAAGGAGCTGTCAGCAAATGGTGTAATCGGGAGTCCCTCTGTGGCAACTGCAGCCAAGGGAGAACTATTACTAGAAGTGGCTGCAGAGGGGGTTGCAGGGGTACTCCAGAATCCTGAATTATGGTGAGTGGCCAACAATCAATAAATAAATCTACGATGAATTTGCACATGCATTTAAATTTTTTCATTCGTTCACTTGGAGTTGTACTGATGATGAACCTGATTCTGTCAGCCTGCTCAGTAGTCGGGATACGGGCTTTGGAAGAACCGGCCTATCAAACGCGGATGCAGGAAGGCAGTTTTGAAATTCGTGAATACGCCTCCTACCTAGTGGCCGAAGTTTTCATGGAGGGAGAAGATTTTGACGAAGTATCGGGGGATGGCTTTCGGATTCTGGCAGATTATATCTTTGGCAATAATCTCTCACGATCTTCCTCCGTTCAAATGGCAGGAAAAGCCGAAGCAGCCAGTGAGAATATTGCGATGACGGCCCCTGTACAGATGGATCAGGGCAAAAAGCCTAATCAGTGGCGGATGGCTTTTAGTCTGCCTTCTAAGTGGAACCTAGAGTCGGCCCCTTTTCCCAATGATCAGAGAGTGAATTTGAGGGAGATACCCCCTGAGCAAATGGTAGTCTTGCAGTTCAGTGGACGAATGGGAACCCAAGATCTAGAAGAGAGGGAGCAAGAGTTAAGGCAGTGGGCTATGAAGCAAGGAATCGCTGTGGTGGGTTCGATACGGACCGCTCGCTATGATCCACCGTGGACGTTGCCATTTCTGCGAAAAAACGAGGTTCAATTAAAGGTTATGGATTGAAATCAAAGAGGTTGGAGAGCGGCCAGTTGCTTTGGTTTCCTGTCAGCTCATCTCAACCGTTTTGACAACTGAATGAAACAGACTTGCCTCATAATCGCTTTTTTACTGATTCCCATGATCGTGCTAGCGGACTATGAATTGGATTGGCCTGAGGCGGATATTGAAGAGTTTCGTATGAGTTGTATCCAGTCTGCTCTAGAATGCACAGGCCGTCTCAATGCCAGTTAATTAGCCAACATGGAAGCTTCTTGCGTGTGTTACGCAGAAGTTCTAAATTTTTTGTTTATCTATGAAGACTTCTTGGCTAATACTAAAGAGGTTATGAATACCTTGGTAGATCCTTTGATTGAAGTCTGCCCAACTCGTTTGAGCCTACCAAGCAACAAATGAAGATCCGTCGAGTTTGATGTCGATTCGACAATTCGACTTCCAGCACGTTTTCTCGTGCTTCTGCGATTGGGCGATATCTGGCAAATATCTGCATCCACTTTGGCAGCAGTGTGTGCATTGGGTCCGGGGTAGGGTGCTTAAGATTGGCTTCGGGACAGAACTGAATCTTCCTTCTATTCCTGGAATCTTGTCGTGGTGTATGCGGTTGATGTGAATCCTTAAATGGCTCCGTAAACCTTGCAACGTATTCAGGAAGTATCATTTCCCGGCCAGCATCATGTGCTCTCAGGCAAATCCTTACTAATGCAACTTGAAAGATCCGAGCTCGTAGTGAGTGCCTTCACGCTCTGCAGTGTTGCGAAGGTTCATCATGCAATACAAGAGTTCAGGCAGGTGCTACGAAATGATGGGTAGCTCTGTTTTCTGTAGTATGGGCTACCACAGGATCACGGTGGCCACCTTTCAATCTTTCATGAATCCGCTGCAGCAAGCACTGGGAAATGTCTACCATCTGAACCGTCTGATGGATCAGATCATTAGTGTTCAGCCGATCCGAGTGAGATCTATCCAAACCTTTCATTTGGAGGGAGCTCTTCGGGCAGTTGGTTTTCTTTATCAATAACAGGCCCGGAGACCTAACTAACTTCGATAAAACTGTCCTGTATTGGCTGTCTACATTGCCCAAGGTTTTAGGCAGTCAGGCGATTGGCCTCCAGATATAAGCCAAGGGCGTCTCTTCCAGTAGCATGACTGACCCATTCTGTAAAACTCTGCTGTTCCAGGTCATTCAGTAATTTTCTCCACTTGTTATGATCCCAAGTGAAGTTTCTGCGAAGCCAGTAATTCAACTCCTTCTTCGGAAATCTTTTCTTTGGTTTGAAATTCATTTTTCTCTCCTTCAAAAATTCAAGAAAAATGAAAAATTATGGCCAGTACCTTTGACTCATTTGCAATTTAAATGGTAATTTAAAAGAATAATCAGAGTAATTTTGAAGCAATTTTTGACCAAAGTTCTGAAAGGTCTATCGAATAGTCAAAAAAATCATTTTCTGCACTAAGCCTGGTAGGGTAGGTGATCTGCTTTGGCACTGAGCTAAGTTGTGTTAAACTGGGTGACAAAATTGCCATCAGTCAATCCTCGTATCACTGCTATGAGTCAGTTGGAAACTCTATCAAATGACGTTCCGGACTGGAATTGCGTTTTCCAAGAAATTGACCAGGTCTATCGCTTGGGTGCTGCGGGTGGAAGTTCCACGATCAGGAGTAATCAGCGGCGTGTTTGAGGAGCCATGAGCAAAATCACGAAGAGCAATCCTTACTACACTCCGAGACAACAAGAGAACTGTCAGTGCCTACTGGGGCCGTGTTCTTGATCTGGCAGATTTATGTCCTTTGGCTAATCTGTCACGAGTGTTGTGTCGGGTGGAGAGTCAACTCACCTGGGAGTATGGCTTTCAGAAAGTTCCCTGGGAACTAGCCAAACGCCATGCCTACAGCAGATGATGGGACCGCAGAGGCCGATTTAAGCTGAAAGATTGATTCTGGGGCTAGTGCTTTTTGCCCCGTGGACCACCTATCCCTTGCATCGCAATGATGAGATTGAGGAAAGCTGTATTTCCTTGGCCAGGGCTTGGTAAGAAAATGATAATACTGTCTATGCTTCTGGCTCTTTTATCTTGAACTGTTCAACTCAGCATAACCGTAGCATGTGGGTATTCGTGAACCCCGATTGTTGGTGGCTATATACTTGGATTGGGCTGACAGAACACTTGTCAGCACCAGAGTTTCGGTTTTCTAAGTTGCCTCGGTGTCAGATCTGAACAATCGAGTTAGCTTCAACACTCTTCAACTGGCTAGTACTGTACGCTCTAGAAACCACCAACCCCCAACCACCGATACCACGAGGGAGCCAGGGACAATCACCCAGGACCGGTACCATTGCTGATTTTTTCCCCAGAACCCAACGAGAACAAAAGCTACTGCTATCACTGCAAGTTGTCCTAACTCTACGCCAATATTGAAAGCTAGCAATCCCTCGAGAAACGCATCACGTGGAAGGCCGATCTCAAAGAGAACACTCGCAAAGCCCAAGCCGTGGAGCAGTCCAAAGGCGAAGACAACGGCAGCCCGCCACTTCTGTAGTTTCTGAGTGAAGAGATTTTCGATTCCCACATAAACAATGGAAGCAGCAATCAATGGCTCTACGATATTGGATGGCAACTGGACTATTCCATAAATACTTAATCCAAGTGTGATGGAGTGGGCGATCGTAAATGCAGTGACCTGAGTCAGTAGAGGTTTCCAGCGTGTACTCAGCAGAAAGATGCCAATCACAAATAGGATGTGATCCAAACCTTTGGGGACAATGTGCTCAAAGCCAATGATGATGTAATCCAGAAATTGTTCCCAGCGAGTCCGCTGGTCAACTCCTGCTAGAGAGATCGGCTCACTCGGATTACCATTCTGTAGCCAGAAGGAGACACCTTCCCCTTCTCCTTGAGGTAATACCCGAATAACACTCGATCCGAAGGCCTCTTTCCATTGCCAAATAAAGGTCTCAGCACCGTAAGGAACTACTCCAGTCAAGACCAATTCAGAAATCCTAGCCAGCTCCAAATCCCCAATCTCTGGGATTGTGAGTTTTCCAATCTGTGGACTTTGCGCAATGTTATCACCGAAGCGCAGGGCCACCCCCTCGAGAAACTCTGTTTCAAATGGTTGAAATGCTGAACGCAAGTCATTTGGAGTCAGCCCTCGCAGGGTGTTGTAGCGCTCTGCATTTGGAGAGTCATCAGTATCTTCATGTTCGGCCCCGATACCTGAAAGAATTGCTTCTAAGTTCAGACTGACCGTGATGGAATAGTCACCGTTGGGTTGCATTGCAAAGGTCGCGATTGCTGGGCGAATTTCATGGGCTATCAGTAGGCTTGGGAGGAGTGCCAAACAAGCTGAGGCCATCAAAAGATGGAATGCTTGCTTTATCCGCTGAGGGCTTTCTCGAAACACCCAATTACTTTTAAGTTCGTCTAAAAACCCGAGGAAATGCATGAAAATTCTCCAACTAATGTGCTTGGGCTTATTCGCAGCCTTGATAGTGTCAAATTCCCTCCAAGCTCATGAGTTTTGGATGGAACCAGAAAATCACTCAGTATCTGTGGGCGATACCCTGAGGATTAAACTAAGAGTCGGCCAGCATCTCAAGGGCAACCAACAGCCTTATATTAAATCCTGGTTTGAAGAGTTTCAAATCCTGGATAAAGAAGGAATACGTCCTGTGAGTGGGATGCAGGGAGACATGCCAGCTTTTGCGATGAAGGTGCGTACTCCTGGGTTACAAGTCGTAAATTACGTTTCGAGCACAGATGACATGCGTTACCACTCAAAAGAACAGTTTGAGCGATTCATAGAATATGAAGGCCTGACAGGTGTGTTGGAACGTCACCGGGAACGTGGTCTACCCGATCTAGGTTTTCGAGAAGACTATGTGAGATGTGCTAAAGCTTTAGCTGTGGGTAGTAGTGCTGAAGGACAGGACCTTCTGGTTGGGATGCCCTTGGAACTGTTGGCGGAAGAAAACCCGTACTTGACAAAGAGTACCAGCCTGCCCGTGCGATTATTTTGGCAGGGGGAACCAGTCCCCGACATTCAGATTCGCATCTTTCATAGGGGTAATGAAAATGAAGAGAAAACGGTCAGAACGGATGCTGAAGGACGAGCCCAGATTCCACTCACTGCATCTGGCTTTTTCTTGCTAAACGCGGTGTACATGTTGGAGGTAGAGCAGAATAACGGTGCTGTTTGGAAAAGCTATTGGGCCTCGTTGAGTTTCACTTATCAATGAGCAGTGTTTTGAGTTTCGACACACAGCGGCATCAAGAAAAGATTCAACTGTTTTAAAAGTACATCGCTCAATATAAAGCTGAAATAGCTCTACTCCGATGAAGAGAACATTACCATTTTCAACCGCCTGTGGGATATATGAATGATACCCACGTTTTGATTCACTTCAGGGAAATTTTCATCTGTTTAAACAACACAATCCCTTCAGTGGGAAGTTGGGTGTGATGCACTGGGGACATTCAATTTGTGCAGATTTGGTGCATTGTGAGTACCAAGCTGAAGCGCGGGCACTGAATGAAGATTACTATGGCTGAAACGGCACCCTACTGATATTAAAGTAAGGGCGTCTTCATGGGATCCGTGATTGAACATTAGGATGAGATTATTCTCTCCTACGCTGGGTGTGCGAAAGACCGATAGGTACAGCTTACATCTAGTTCGGCAGATGGTTTGACATTCAATAAAACTAATGGGGTGAAGTCCACTGTGAATACTTGAGGCCTAATTGCGGAATACTCTACCTTGCTTCATTGTAAGCAATTCGGGCTGGGTATGAGATTATCTCATCTTTTTCCTCAAGTTCCACTTCACCATCTTTTTATGCTGAAGATTTCTTCTTGAATCACATATCAAACTCAGGAGAATAGCTGAATTGATTCCAAGATCGTGGTAGGGTATTGATCACGTATTATATTCCTGCTTTAAAATCTGCCTCTGTCAATCGAATTGCCCGATATATATTTCGGTAGCAAGTGATTACTTGAGCATTTTGAGGTCCTTTCATTCCCACTTGGTCACGGAGATTAAAATGGCAAATTACCGAATGATCGTGCTTGTGGCTCTCTTTGGCTTCCTCTCAGATCAGGGGCTTTCAATGGACTACAGCATGACCAAGAGACTCGCTGAAGATAGGGAGTGTCGGAGTTGCAACCTGGAAGGTGGAAATTTGGCGGGGGTCCAGTTCATCAATTTTGATCTGAGCAATGCCAACTTGGCAAACGCTCACTTAGAAGGTTCGAATTGGAACAATAGCAATCTGGCAGGGGTCAACTTGCAAGGGGCTCATTTGTTTTCAGCGAGCATGGAAGGTTGCAATCTGGAGGGCGCAAACCTATCAGGAGTCGATCTGCAAGATGCCGATTTGTCCCGCAGTTATTTGCCAGGGGCCAATCTTTCAGGGTCAGATCTCTCCAATGCGAATTTTTCAGGTGCAACCCTCAGAGACGCTGATCTTAGTAATGCAATCCTTAAGGGAACCTTACTGAAAGAAGCAGATCTTTCTGGGGCAAATCTTTCTGGAGCCAACCTGACAGATGCTAATTTGGCGAAGGCCAACCTCTCTCCAGCGACTCTTTTGGGAGCAACGCTAACAAGAACAAATCTTTCAGATACGAATTTGGTAAAAGCGAACTTTGAAGAAGCAAACCTCTTCCATACTAATTTGACTGGGGCGATCGTCACAAATGGTCGCTACATTATTCCAGAGCTACGAGCTGCGAAATTATGCTATTCGATCTTGCCAAATGTCCGAAGGTCTTTCAGGGATTGCTGGACAATGGATATCCGTTGAAGGGAAGTAGATTGTTTTGGGTGATACTTGCTTTAAGCGGGAATGGACTGTTATCAGAGCCGGAAGAAAGCTGTCAGAAGAATTAAACTCTCCTGCTACAAAACAATATAAATAGGGACCAATCAATCAGGACTTCTGTCCCAGCAGGGCTACCATAAAGACCATACTCGACACGCCAGCACAAGCAATTCCCAGTATGAACCCAGTACCTTCCGACATGATTTCTGCCACAATCAAGGACATGATGACTAAAAGAATACCGACCTTGATACATCCATAAAAGAGGTTGTTAGGAGCACTCATAATTTCTAATTCGCCAGTGACCGTCTACTTAATGCCTTATCAAACGATATTTTGAATTCAAAGGAGAGTAGGGGGAGGAAAATGTTAAAGAAGAGTGATGAATTAAAATTTAATTCACAATGTCAGTTTTCTAGATGATAACTAAATCTTCTGATGAATATCTTTTCAAGGTTGTTGTAGCATTTTACCTAGATTTAGTCTTGATCTCGATTTCTACCTCCAGAGAAGAAGATTGAAGCATCAATTTATTTTCAAAAGTGGAAAAAGTTCTGAAACAGGAAAGTGTGCTACATGATATCCAATCATCCTCCAGCGGTAGTTCAAGTGCCAATGCTTGTTGGGGGATTTGGTAAATGCGTTGAAGCGATGAGTTTACTAGAGGAGCTTGCGAAAGAGGTTCGCTTGAAGTTTGGAGGCTGTAAGCGAAGGAAAGACCCGAATTAGTGGAGAGAACACCTAAACTAGTTGACTGAAAATCAATCTCTGCATTGCTCAACTATTTGCTGAAATTATCCAGATTCAACCGAGCCTCCTCGTTCAAACCCTGAATGTTCAAATCAATTTGTGAACCGATTTCTGCAAGACCATTGTTTTGGGCTCTTTCAGGATGAAGCTGCTGAATCACGCCTCCTTGTTGTAGGAACTTAGTCACTTGATCTTCAATCTGTTCACGAGTTGGCCGCTTACTCTCAGTTTTACGAGATTGTTTCGGGAGAACCCTGCCAGGAAAGTGAGTCATGATTATTACTGTTTAAAAAGTAAATTGGATTGAGAGGAGTGCTGTTGATGTTGTTTCAAGTTGAGAATGAGCTTAATGATGTTTCAGAGTTTTATTTGATCAACTGAAGAGGGTTGAGCAATAAACGACGAATTCCCAAGATCAAATGAAACAAAGGTGGATTGTACGTAGCTAACCAGAATAACAAGCAGATCTGGGGTTCCTCCTTTCGGTGACCTAGACATCGTAGCAACAAATCAAACAACTCTGGCGAAAGGCGACCTGCCGAGAAGATCAAATGAACCTTTATGTTTTCCCAATCGCGAAATCGAAAAGACATCGGGTGGGTTTCGAATTTTTTGGTTGAATTCAACGGCTGAGAAAGTGACATTGTGCTCTCCTTTTCAATGCTGAGAGAGATTCTACTGTCAGAGTTTCTCACGCCACTTTTGCTAGATGAGAAAGCACGTTCTTTTGCGGCGGCAAGAAACCTGATACGGCAATGAATTCATTGGCATCCCGCCTTTTACACTTGGAACTATCTGGTTCCTAATTTTTGTAAGTCGGACTTGATGAGAAGCTGGATTCCCCCAATGGAAGCAAATTCAGGATTTGCTACCCTCTGGATGAATTGGTTCTTCATAACGTCTCCCCAGGTAGTCCGCACAATCCAAAACAAGGTTTACTCGTAAGCCTGGTTTGGGGTGAAGCAATTCCTGGAATCTTTGTAGAAGTGCCTCTACCTCCTTTTCAGAAGCTTCTCCTTGAATACTGAATTGATATTGATTATCAGCTTTTCTGTATTGGACAACCATGGAGCGACTGCAAGGAGAAACAATTAATTTTGATTGAAGTAATTATAAAAACATTAGTTTGCCCCAAAATTTTTGCCAGCAAAGATTGAGAGTATTTTGAGTGAATTTAGAGCAAGTAATTGAATATATATTAAAATTTAATTAAAGAGATTGGACTATTTCAGATTCAAAGTCTCTTTGCAGATTGGATGGAATAGAGGGAATGATGGGATTTTAGTCGGACCTGAAGACATTAAGTCTCTGATGAATTACGACCTTCCTGTTGAGACTTCTCGTAGATTTCTCCAAGTAATTCTGAAAGTTGTTGTTGGTGGGGATCATCCTTGGGAAGTTGAGCCTGAAGAAATTCAACAGTTTGGGCAACTTTACGCCAGCGAGGTCTTTTAGGCATAGAGGAAGCTGAGAGGTACTGTCTAATTCCGGGCGATCGCCAGACCCCATTGGTCTTATCCAGGTAAGCTCCCCAAAGTTTGGATTCCTGAGCCAAAGAAATTTGATCCTTTCCTTGGCAATCCTCCCAGCAATGAACTACTACCTCCATGGTCTGAGCAAGCAGGTCTCTCATGGATTTACTTTTTTTATGAATAGCCTGCAAAGTTGAATTGCGCAATTGAGCGAGTTCCAGCTGTGAAGAAATTCTTGCTTTCAATTCTGCTTTCTGAATTGGCTTTGTAAGATAGTCGTTTGCACCGGCTTCGAAAGCCTGGGTAAGCTCCTCGGTTCGAGTCAGTGCAGTCAGAAAGAGAATCGGCAAATCCTCTTTTGCAAATTGTTGGCGAAGAATTGTGCAAAGTTCAATGCCGTCCATTCCATCCATCATTAGGTCCAGTAATACCAAATCAAAGCCCGTTGCTTGATTCATCAACTCAAGAGCTTCCTGACCAGAACTACAACAGGTAAAGGTCCAGTCAGTCTCTGTGAGCATACCTGTCAAAATGTGCAGATTTACTGGATCATCATCGATAATCAAAATGGAAATACTTCCTCTAGATTTTAAATCAGATGAGACGGCAGATGGAATGGATATTTGGTTACCAGATTTTTCATTTGCCCCATCCTCTGTCAAAGGGATTTGGGAGGGTTGCGCTAGTGGTAGAGAGAACCAGAAACAAGCCCCACCTAGAGGTGAAGGCTCTACTCCGATTTGGCCTTCGTGCTCCTCAATGATTTCCTTGGAGATCGCCAAACCCAGTCCAATACCTTCCGTCACGGCTGAGTTTTGTTGTTCGAAGGCTTCAAAGATAATTTTACGATCACCATCATCGACTCCAGGCCCTGAATCATGAATTTCGGTTCGCAAATTTCCATCATCTGTTGCAGACCGAATTTGAATTCGTCCTTGTGAAGTAAACTTACATGCATTGTAAAGGAGGTTCAGCAAAACTTGCTCTATCCTTGATGGGTCGGCGTTAACAGGGAGAACGAATTCAGATACCTGGTTTTCAATGCGGAGTTTTTTGGCAGAAAATTGTACGTTGATCAGGTCAACAGCCGAGCGCACAAGTGGCTGCAGGTAGCATAGCTCTGGATTCAGAGTTAATCGGTGCTCTCGTAATGCGGTGAGATCCAGGAGGTTATTGATGAGCAAATTTAGGCGCCTTCCGCTTTGGATTATTAAATGGAGTGTCTCAGACATCTGCTGCATGCCTCGCTGACGAGCTTCCGTGAGCAGATTTTCTGTGAGTCCCATGATGCCATGCAACGGTGTTTTCAACTCATGGGAGGTGTTTGCCAGAAACTGATTTTTGAAGTGTTCCGTCGCTTGCATTTGTTTTAATAATAGCTCTTGAGCCCTCTGGCGTTCCTTAACGTTCTGAGGAACGCGAAATGCCAATGCAATTGAAAACAACAGTGACTCTGAAAAAGCGCCTATCTCCATGACAAAGAAGATAGAAGTCGGAAACTCCAAAAGTCCCATGGCATTTTGGGTTCCTATCAGTGTTGATAAGCATAGGATTCCCCAGCCCAGGGAATAAAAAAGAGCATTCTTATCTCCAGTTCTCCAAGCCTTGTAAGGTATCAGTAGAAATAGGGTGGAAGTTGCTGAGATAGTCATAAATACTCGAAATGCTTGATTTGGGTCTAGCCAAGCTACTAGGAATGAGATTCCAAGTATGCAGAAGACAGCTGATCTGATGATCTTGTACGAAATCGAGTGTTTATCTTTTAGATCCAGAACTTTTGAAAAAAAGAGTAAAATGGTAACGATTGTCAATCCAACAACATAGATTCGCACCCAGTTGAACCAATCGAGGCTTGGAAATTCTGTGATCCACCATCCTTTGGTGAGCATTCGGTGGAAAATGAAAAAAAGTAGATGCAAACCGTAGTATAAATAGGTCCTATCGCGGAGAAAAAAGAAGAACAAAAGGCTGAAAAATGCATTACAACTGATGAACCCCCAACTAATGCTCAGCAGATTATATTTATCAGTAAAATGCTGTCTCAGGGCCGCTGGTTCCCAGAGCGAAATTTCTGCTCGTAAAATCAGATTTGGTTCAATACGCAAGTAGTATTCTGTTTGCTGATCAGCATCTACCGATATTGAAGTGTTCTGAAGGTCCCAGGTTGTTGCTCCTTCCTCGACAAGTTGTTGGGCTGATTTCTTGAAAACCAAGAAACTCTCTCCCGTCGTGTTCAAACCGTAGAGTTCAAGTGATCCATAGATGTTATCAATACTGAATACTAGGTGAATAGAATTGGCGGTAGGATTAACGACACTGTAACGCAGCCAATAAACTGAGTTAGTATTTCCCTGATTAAAAACGTTCTCTCCGTTGGGTTGAAAGCGCCTCTTATTCTCTGAACTAAGCACTTGTTCCAATTCCATCAATCCTGAGGGATCTTCAAGAAACTCCAATTCGGAACGAAGATAGGCTGACTCAAACTCAGCATTGAGCTCGATAGGCGACTTTGCCCAGCTAGGAGCGCCTGAGAGAATACTCCCTATCAGGATCAGAATCAAAATTCTGAGAGAGTGCCTTAAAATCATGTTGCACCAAGAGAAATCAATTTGGTTTGTTTTTGGAAGAGAGAAACATAGGTTCTTGAAACGAAATTAAAAAGATATTTTTAAGAATCACACTTTTATATTTTTAATAAATGTATCAATAATTTAGTTTGAATTTATTCAATTTGTTCTCAAACTTTGTTCTCAAAAAATTAACTAGTGACTAGCTCACTGATTCATAAGTAAAGGATCCAGAACTTCCTGGAAACATATTTTATACAATGTAGATTTGGAACCCTATCAGTAGAACACAGGCAATCTTCATGATTATCTCGTTCAAACGGGCAGTGTTTCACTCTTTACTGATGCTCACGTCCATAGGATTTTCTACTGGTATTACTGGGTGATGAGGGCTGCCTTCATCCGCATAGTTCTACAATGATCTCAGGTGAGCGCCTCATTTTAGACCAATCCTCTCATCTGGATTCACAGTCAGGTTTTAAAGTCACTTTTCCTGACAGTGCCAACAATACCTGCAAAATCCCTCTATCCTTGCACCACAAACCTGCCCTCTCACTAATCTTGACAAAGAACTGGCATAATTGACTCAAATCGTCCATGAAATGAATCATTCTTGTGGATGTCACAACAGTTACAACAGCCTCGCTACGTCATTCAGTTGTTTGGCAAGTCCACAAAAATTCTCTAATTTTACTGAAGACTTTTCTTTACTTCTAAAACGATGTCATCGGTATCCTTAAAACAAGCTCAGCAATTTCTACGAAGCCATCTTTCTGCTGAGCCACAACAGCTTACATTGATCGGTGAGGGCGCTTGGTCTCGCTGTTTCGGATACCTTGTTGAAGACAGGGAATATGCGATTCGCTTTGGGCGTTACATTGAAGATTTTCAAAAAGATTACTGGGCGGCTAGGTTTAGTTCAGCTGAACTCCCCATTCCCGAGATCTTTGAAGTTGGGGAGATACAGGATGGCTACTTTGCTATCTCTCGTAGAGCACACGGAATTCCGCTTGAGCAAGTAGCCATTGAGATTTGGCAATGCATCATTCCAGATTTGGTCAATGCGCTGGAGGCTTTACGGACTGTAGATCTCAAAGAGACTTCCGGAGTGGGGCATTGGGACAAAGATGGGACCGCTAAATTTGATACTTGGAAAGAGTATCTGCTTGATGTTGAAGAAGACAAGCCAACCCAACGCACTCATGGTTGGCGTCGTAAACTTGAACAGAATTATCCTTCAGGAATGGCTGCTTTTGAGCGAGGCTTGGATAATTTGAAGGAATTTGCCTTAGCGAATGTCCCTCGTTCTTTGCTACATTGCGATTTGATGAATCGAAATGCCTTAGTTAGTGACGGACACATCAATGCAGTCTTTGATTGGGGATGTGGACGTTTTGGAGACCACCTTTACGATTTGGCCTGGTTTGAATTCTGGGCGCCCTGGCACACAAATCTGGATATCCCTCTTTTCCGAAAGGCTTTGGAAGATCGATGGTCTCAAATTGGCGATACACCAAAAAACCTAACAGAAAGACTAAACGCTTGCTATCTGCACATTGGTTTGGATCATATTGCATACAATGCACATACAGAGAATTGGCGGGTCTTGCAGGAGACAGCAGATCGGATGCGAGAACTCGTCAACTTGCCCATCCAATGAGGCCTTTTAGAGAGAAAGGTAGATAGCTCATCTCAGAAAATTGAGACTATGAACATGCTCCCAATGAAAATGAATTTTATAGATTTCGCATTTATTTGTAATTGCTAATGAGCACACCCATAACTGCTGAAAATCCTTTAGAACAAACTGTGGAAGATATTTGGAATTTTGCCATTGGCTCCAACATGCATCCCAACAAGATGAGTGGACGAGCCAATCTGGTAATCAAGGAGAGCTTCCCAGCCAAACTCAAAGGTTGGCGTCTTGCTTTCAATTTGAGGGGAATCTCTTGGTTGGAACCATCAATGGCAGGTGTCGAACCCGATCCTGGGGAAACAGTGCACGGAGTGCTGGTGCGCCTGAGTCCTGAAGATTTCGCAAAGCTTGTGCAAAGTGAAGGAGGAGACCAAAGTTATGCTAGAGAGACTGTGGAAGTAGAAACCTATTGTGGAAAGGTCCAAAAAGCTGTTGTATTTAGAGCATTAGAGGCCAGAAAACTACCCCAAGACCGCCCACCTACCCTGCGCTATCTTGAATTGATTCGAACAGGTGCCCGCCTGAATAGTCTTGATCCAGAATATATTGAGAAGCTTGATGCTATCCCCCATTATCAAAAAGGGCTAATTACGAACCTGATTTCCAAGCTCCTATTCGACATGGCGATGTGCTTTGGTTGTCTTGGAGTGCCTAAACTGATGGTTTTCCTTTTCGTGTCTCTGCGCTGGGTTGATGAAAGTGGACTGCCCAGTCTTGCCAAGGGATTACTGTATGCTCTTTTGTTGACGCCCACTTTGAGTATTGCCTCCATTCTACGCATTCGTCACCTCTTTCCAAAAGCAGCTAAGCAAGTGTAGATTATTTTTCGTTCTGGGTTTCGCAAAAGAATATTTTCAAGAAAAATTATTTAGATTATCTAAATAAAATAAATAGGCGTAGCTAGTAGGAAAATTAGCTATTTTCTTTGGAATACGAAAAGCGCACTGGTAGCAATAATCAATGAGCCTAGAATCGTGTTTATTGAGGGCGTTTCACCTAAAATTAGATAGGCACTGAATGACCCGAAAATGATGATGGAATAGCGCACGGGAGAAGTAACTGAAATTGGAGCCAAGCGAATGGTTAGTACGGCCATCAAGTAGCCTACTGTCAACATGCAGGCTGAACCTATCAAATAAGGGATTGCATTGAAATTCAGCGATGTTTCCCAAAAAAAAGCGAGCATGCCACCTGCCAGAGTTATCATCAATGATGTCACCAAGACGACTTCTATTCCTCGATAATGAGGTACCATCCGTTTAGTGAGTAACTCACGCACAACAAGCAGAACGGTGGCTATTAGAGGCAAGAGATAGGTAATCTGAAAGCCAAGATCATCTGGCCACATCACGACCAAGACACCACAAAATCCTAGCAAAACAGCTAACCAACTCTTCCAATGGACCTGCTCCCTGAGCATTAAAGCGCCAGAGACAGTAATCATCAGTGGTGCTGAGAGCATGATTGTGTAGACATTGGAGAGAGGCAGCAGGAGTATCGAGGAAAAGAATGCTCCGGTGAGCAGTACTTCAACACACCCTCGGAGATGCATGTCATTGAGCGTAAACAAGTTCTTTAAACTGAAATGTCCTTGGCCGATCAACCAACCAATTGTCATCGTACAGACCAGCAATCCTCGCAGGAACAGAAGAAGGAAAATACTTTGCTGGTCATTGTGTAACCCCACACTATACTTCATAAGTGCATCATTAATCGAAAAACATAATTGGCCTAGCAGCATCGCTAGGATTCCAGAGATGTAGGACGGGGTTGTCCCGGCAGGGTCCATATTTGTTTTCAATAAAGGAGGCGAGTTATTCTTAAAATTTGGGGGGTGTGGAAGTGCTAGGAATGTAAGAATAATAAGTTAATATTTTTAGTGACTTAAAAAGATTTTTGATCTGGAAAGCAATCAAGTAATTGTAATGCAACCCACCAGCTTTTTACCTGCTGAGGCAATCTGGCTCCTCATCGAAGTGGAGAACAAGTTGCCTTCTAGAAAGATCATTTTCAAATTTCTGCAGCGAGCCATGAATTGGATCAGCAATTTACCAACATTGTCTCTCAGTTGACATCCCACCATTCCTATCTCACTCGCACCATCTGGGAGACTGGGCAGCAATGCTTGGACTCCCTCTGTCCCAATACCCGGATTGTAACTGACACTGAAAAAATTTAGTGGTAAATCATTTTTGTTCCTGAATCGCGGTAAAAGCATCTGCCAACACCAGTGCATCAGAACTCTCTAAGTTAGCACTGTGAAGATGCAAATTAAACGATTCAATAGTACTAGATCGCTTCCCAAGATGCTCTGCCGCGGAGAGACAAACAGGTTTGTGGATTCGATGAAGCGCCTCAATCAAAGGTTGCAGCAGATTTTTGAGAATGTTTTGCAGCTCATCGGCTGAGACCCTCTGCTGTGATGATAAGGCATAGACTCCGATCAAAAGTTCCAAGGATTAAAACAGCCTACGTCGAATAAGTTTTATGTTTCTCCTTCGTTTTGATTAAACTCAAGGTCTACAAGAATTAAAAAATCTAGGACTGGCAATTCTTCTAACAACCTTTGATTGCTGTTTTGCCATCGGGCATGACGGTGTTGCAGAATCGGGCTCCATACAGATTTGCTCCATATAGATCTGCATCGTAAAGATTTGTCGCATAGAGGTTGGCACGACTGAGATTGGCACCAACAAGATTGGCGTCACTAAGATCAGCAAACATAAGTGCGGCCCCTCGTAAATTTGCTCCTTGCAAGTTCGCATTGCTAAGGTCTGCACCCCGTAGATTCAAGCCAATCAGATTAGCCTGCGAAAGATCACAATCGGAACAATGATTGGTTCTCAGGAGTTGATCCAAATCTTCATGGTCATAGGCGTGGACTTGAGATGATCCCACCACCATCAAAAGAATTACATGGCTAAGGTTTCGAAAAAAACTAGCCCTCATTGCTTTCTCCAATCACTGTAGTTCCACATTGTTAAACTTTTATCATTGATGATTAAAAATCGTTCTACAATTTTTTGCAGAATCCGATATTTTTTTCCAAATTTTTTGAAATTGATCTTCAGGGTTCTTCCTAGAGCCTAGAATTTAGAACAGCTGAGCTTGTGGACATGCTCAAGTATAGGAGATCTTTGCCTTCAGTGATTTTGATTTCTTGAAGGGTACGCAATTTATGAAGAATACTCTCAGCGCCGGAGGGGTTGTAGTGCGTAATTTCCAGATGATCCAATTGCACTGAGTTTTGAGTGAGACGATGGGTTGGATTTTTTCATTTGGCCATTTAATCAGCACGGGCAAGAACCCCTCCTCCCTTCTGCTATGCTGCCACCTTTGGAGACAGTAATCTTCCATTCCACGCCACCATAGAACAGGTGATCAATTCTCCTGGCTCGTAAATGCAACTCATTGTGGCTCGGTCAATATTTTCAATTTGAAGCACCCAACATAATGGATAAATTCCTCAAGTGAGCTAGAGTTTTGTTTTGGAATCATCCATCACAACCACCTTGTCTTTTACCGAAGGAGCCGATGGTGTGTGGTTATGACAGGATGTTTCCCACCAATATCAAAGGGCACTCCGAAATTCTACTCGAAAGCTTGGATTGCGTAACTTAAATCTCTTGCACCAAGTTACAAATAATCAATTTGTGAAGTCACAATTTTCAGAGAACTTTGCAACTAAAGCACGTGTCGATTCGGCTTACTCCCGCTTGAATTCTACGCTAAGAACTTTTTCGTAGATCTTGATGATCGCACTCTTGGCCTCATCTCCTAGCCCGTCAGCAATTGTATTCTGGTAGCTACATATCATTGCATTCATCAGCGGTGTTAGGGCCTGCTTTTCGGTTGCTACTTTCTGCATGTTCAGAATGTCTTTATAAGCTCCAGCCAACGGGAAATCTCCATCGAATTTCCTAGCCAGCATCCGAGGAATAAAGTGATCTCCTGCAAAACTTCGAGAACTCGCCGATGTGACCACCTGTTCCAAGGCATCAGCCGAAATTCCTCCTGCCACAGCCAGGGGTAGGATCTCGCACAGAGCAACAATATTGATGTTGTATATAATATTGTTTACAGCTTTCATTAACTGTCCAGAACCTACTTCCCCACAATAGACAATGTTATTTCCAAGTAATGCGAGTAGCGGAGACACTTGCTCAAATAGAGTTTGTGATCCGCCAAACATCAGTGTCAGTTTTCCTTCACGGGCTCGTGCAGGTAATCCTGATACTGGGCAATCAGCGTATTGGATTCCTTTGAGGGCAAGTTCATCATGGAACTGTAGGGCCTCACTTCGTTCGAGGGTCGAAGTGTCGATAATAGAAAGCTTCGTAGGGGATTTGTCCACCAATCCGTTTGGTCCGAAAAGAACTTCACCAACTTCTTTAGCGGATGGTAAGCACAGGAAAACAAGAGAGCAAGCTGGCACAATTTCATTGAGATTTTGGCAACAAATAGCCTTGGTGTTGTTGAAGCCTGCCTTTGCAGTAGAAGAATTGTCATGAACGTAGAGAGCCCGACCAGCAGCGGTGAGGTTGGATGCCATACCACCACCCATTTGCCCAAGCCCTACAAAGCCAATCTTCGGATGAGTCACTGCAAACCCCTACACTTAGAAAGTTAATTGGGACGGATGAGGTGGAAGCAAATTACAAAATACCTGCTGTTAGATCAGTCAGCCCACTAGTCATTGATCAATACATAGCGTCCAAGTGCCTTACCCTCGCGTAGCTCCTGAATTGCCTGAGGGGCCTCTTTTAAAGGTCTTCTCACCATTGGCACAGTTTTTACCTTTCCCTCGCGAATCAGCTGAAGTAGCTCAATAAGATCTTGTTGAGTCCCTACATAGGATCCAAGTATGTTGTTTACCTTTAGAGGAAACAATGAAGTAGAGAGTTGCGCAGCGCCTCCGTACAAGCCAACCAACACCAAACTAGCTCCTTTAGCCATGACATCAAAGGCAAACGCCACCGTTGTTGGGGCTCCCACAAAATCAATGGCTGCATTTGGCCCACCATTGGTCAGTGAGATCAACTCTTCTCTTGTAAAGGGATCGGAGTTGTCAAGAACTACATCTGCACCAGCCTCAAGCGCAGCGGCTCTCTTTGCTGGATCAAGCTCTGCCACAATGACCTTGGCTTTGACTACTGCCTTGGCCATCCCAATCCCAGCAAGACCAACTCCGCCGGCCCCAACAATCAAGAGGAATTCATCAGAACGTAAATACCTTACTTTCTGCAAGGCACTGTAGGCCGTGATTCCGGAGCAGGCTGCTGTGGCAGCAACTGCTTCGTCGACACCGTCGTACGGCACCAGGTACTTTGGATGAGGTACGATCAGGTATTCCGCATAACCACCATTCCTGCGGGTCCCAATGGTGCGTGGGTTCATGCAGATCAGTTCCTGATCCCGCTTACAGACATCACATTGACCACATCCAATCCAGGGATAAGCGATTCGTTTTTCACCAATGGAGATTCCCAGAGCTTCCGGTCCCAGCCCAGCGACCTTCCCCAGTGGCTCATGTCCCAAGGTAAAAGGTAACTTCAGTCCACGATCTTCCAGGGTCACTTTTTTCCCACCACCCAGGTCAAAGAATCCATCCCAGATGTGAATATCTGAGTGGCAAACCCCACAAGCAGTTACCTTTAGCAGCACCTCAGTACCCTCTGGTTTGGGAATCTCCACTTCTCTTTCTTCAAGGGGCTGACCCCATTGAGTAATTTGGTAGGCTTTCATGAACTATCTTTGGTAAATGATGTGGAAGCTTCCTTGATTCCTTGGGCCTTGATCTGGGGCTACTGATGTTACGTTAAGGAACACTGAATGTAGTCTGTTAAATTCATCAAAAAAGTTCAGAAGCCAAGTCACCTATGGAACAAGAACTTAACTCGGGATCGGCTAAGATTCCAGCAACTGCTTCGACTCCAGCGGTCTGCCAGCCTGCAGGGAAGGCAAATACGCTGGCGGCCAGTCTTGGAGTTTCGCATGGAATCAGTTCTGAATACCCCAACTCACACTACTCGTTGAATACCAGCGCAGCCACAGTGGGGAAGATCAACATGAAGAGATGATCCAGAGAGTGCCTAACGTTGCGAAAGAAGAAATGCTTAAGGTCTTCCATAGTTTATGAATCAGGTGAAACTTATATTGGTAGCTGCTTGCTTACAAAGACAGGTCAGTCCTGTAGCAATGCGGAATACAGTTAGTTCATTTCTTCAAAAAAAGCATTAGGCATTTTGCGACAGAAAATAGTAGAGAAGCAGTTTACACGGTTCTCTGAACTCTGATTTAGGGAAGCCCAGATTTGGATAACAATTATGATCAAAGCTAGTGCCTTTGATTTGAAAGTGTGAGCTGGTTGAAAAGTCTTAGCTGAAATTGAGTTCAAACCATCTCTGTTGAATCATGATTTTTGGGTAGATCAGAGATAAGAAGTCAAGAAAATGGCTGGATTTACAAATGCTCTGTAGGTTTTTATAAGCTCAAGATATTCTTGAATTGTTTGGTATTTGATCAGTAAACCATAATTCTGCGCATCCAAAGAGGTTCCTATGCTAGAAGCTGCCATTGCATTTGTGACGGAGTACGCAATTTCCGTAGTGGTTGGCGTGATCATTATCACCTTCTTCATTGCGAAGGTCCGAGTCCGCAAGAGCGAGTATCATCAGGGGCGGCTAGAATAATTTCTACAAAGAGGAACACTATGCGAAAAAGAGAAGACCGAAGAGTTGAAGACTTGCCGGTGGAGGAAGAACGTCGACTAATGGAACGCAGGTCTCCAGAAAATAGAAAGAAACCGCGCTTTAAGCGCAAGGGCAAAGGACCAGACCGTCGGGTTCAGAAAGTGCCCGTGGAAGTTGATCGACGTGTGGGATTCCGCAGACACTGCGAGGCAGAACCCACAAAACCATTGGCAGAGTCAACAGCTGAAATGAAGTCTAAAGAGTACCCGAATCTGAAAAAGTGAATGGATAGAAAATTTAGTTGGAACTGTAAACCTCCCGAGTGGTCCGATACTCCGAAACGATTGTCTGTAGTGACGGGCTTCAAAACGGATTTCTGGTAATCGACTTTCTATGGATTTCAGCGGGATAACAGTCATTTTTACCATATGGAAGTGAAGAAGGATTTCTCGGCAGAAGTTGTGATCGATGGCTATTACGAGGAGTTATAAGATCAAGCTGGCTTAATGCTGCGTATGGATGCTCTGAATTGGATCAAGACGGGGATTGAATTTACCGACGGTACCAGCACTTCAGCACTGTGCTGGGGCTTCCCTGTACCCATGGGACGTTATGTCAACCCATTCGTGAGAAGCCAAGCCCTCGACTACGTTAACAACTGCATCAGTTTAGTTGGAGACCCCTTTTTGAATTTCTAGATTGAAACCAGGCCAGGCCGTATTGAGTTTCGATAAAATGCCTTCATGAAAAGCATCAAAACCGATGTAGACGCCCGGCAAGGCATGATTCCCATTAGCAGTGGTTTTGCACTCCGGATGATAGGTTACTTCCTAACGCTTCCATGCCTACTTGTACATTGGAGGCATAACCTCCTAAGACAATTTTTCCAGCCATCATCTTTCAATTTCTGATTGGAAAACAAGCGTTTGTTTTTATTTCAAAAACACATCAAACCTGGACCCCTTTTCATCAGGGGCTCTGAAAACTAAATGAAAAGCGTGACAATCTTTATTGATATCCATCTGAATTTACTGAAGAAAAGGTTTTAATTGCTTAGGAAGAGTGAAACACCAACGTGCTGCTCACTGCTTTGAACATTACGATCCACTCAAAGTGTAGAAGATCAATCAGAAGGTAGGAAAAAGATAAATAGTCTTTATAAAATTTGGTAAGTTTCTGAATCTTCTGTTTTAGCTGAAAAGCTTTCAGAAAGAAGTCAGTGTATGAATAGAATTAGAAATTTATGGATCAAAAAGCTATGTAGTTTATAAACAATACTGCTTGAAAGATGAGAAAACCTAGTACACCGAAGATGCCGAGCAGTAGTCCGATTGCTCCAAGAAACTCAAAGCGTGGAGGTTTGCGTTTCCGTTGGTTTGGAGTGGGTTCCTTCGGCCCAAAATGATCAAAATCTCCTTGGCGTATCTCCACCAAATTTTGGATTTCTTTCAATCGAAGCAATAAATTGCGATACATAATTAAAAATATTGGGGACGATTTGCTACATGCACTTAATTACCTTGGAATGATTTTGTTGAGGCTTCAATTAAAAATTTAAAGCCTTGTTTCTCATTCAGTTTAACCTAACTCCCATTGTTGTACACAGCATTTTCAAAATTTGGACGCAAGCTTTACACAAAGGTAATGGATTGAACGGACTAGTAGGGGAGAAATCTGTAGAGAAAATTTTGTCTAGACTAGGGATCCAGATGGTTGGATCCCAGATTGAAACTAGCGCGGACATGGCGCAATTGGAGCCATTGTGGAATATTTAGAATATGTTGGCTTGACGCTACCCAATTTCCTGATGTTCATTCTTGGCGTCTGCAGATCATCATACTTGATGCCTTGATCCCGTAAGAAAGCTTCTTTTGTAGCCCAGCGCAAATGTCGCTTTCATTTTATTCGTTTTTGGAAGCTATTCGTACACATTGAAACTACAACACAAAAGAATGTGCCCACCCCAGTTAACGCCCAAGCAAACAGATCGAATTATCTACCTTGCGTGGCAGGATCGGATCACTTTTGAGGAAATTAAGAAAGAGACTGGTCTCTCCGAGTCTGATGTCATCAAGGTGATGCGGAGATCGTTGAAACCCTCTTCCTTCAGACTTTGGAGAAAGCGTGTATCTGGAAGAACGACTAAACATCAGAAGCTGAATTTGGAGAGAAGAAACTCTGCTCCGTCTGAGGAAATTGAATGAACGAATTAATTAAGCAATTGTTTGGTCAGTGCTGGCAAGTGGTCAGTAGCCAGTCTTGCAAGGTCCCAATCGAAAGATGGGTTGTTTAAGCAGGCGGGGCTGGCAGAAGAAAATAGACGATATAATCAGGATTTTTTGCCCAAAAATGTTTCCTGATTCTGCAGACTTCATATCCTCGACAATCAGGACCCGCCCACACTTTTTTGATAGCCATATTCTAGAAAAAAGATTCTGTAATCCTCTCTGGTTTTTTTATATTGCCCATTTTCAATTGCTCTTTTTCAGCGCTCGTAGCTTTTTGTTAGTTTGATACTAGCGATGATTTCTATTCTGATCCATGCGAGACGTGTAACTGAGGTGCTAACTTACGTTAGTTGAAATGTAAAATAACGATATCAACCAGATGGTAGTCATGAACTAAGTAGTCTTTTGGAGCGTTCTAGCTTTGGTAAGTTGCTTAAAAAGGATCGTGGTGACGCTAGATATATTAGAAAAGAAACTGTCTGAACGGAAAAAGGAACTGTTGAATTTATAAAAAACTACCCTATGTTTAGAGCATTCTTGAATTGATCGTCTTAATTAGAAACTGTAACCAAGGCCAAATAGTAATAGGTTACCAACGGATTAGATTTGTACTCTAGAACTAATATAAATAAACAAAGGACAGCACATGAAGACGGTTCAGTGGGGCATTATCGGTCCCGGTTCAATTGCGGCTAATTTTGCACAAGGCTTGGCGGAATGTGATCACGGAACATTATATGCCATAGCTAGCCGTGATGAAAAACGCTGCCAGACCTTCGGAGATCGCTTTTCGGTACCATCAGAAGGTTGGTTTAGGAGTTACGATGACCTCTTGGCATCACCCTTGGTCGAGGCTGTCTACATCGCCACACCTCATCCGTTTCATGCAGAGTTGGCCATTCGGGCTCTTCGAGCTGGTAAGCACGTTGTAGTTGAAAAGCCAGCCGGTTTGATTCCTGGAGAGGTCGTCGCAATGACCGAGGTTGCCGAGGAGACAGGGCTCTTCTTCATGGAAGGCTTCATGTACCGCTGTCATCCCCAGATTGAGCGACTAGTAGAATTGATTGGTGGGGGTGAGATCGGGAAGGTCCAGCATATTGAGGCGAGTTTTGGTTTTGCTTCAACTTATAATCCTACATCACGCCTAGATAGGCCAGATCTGGCTGGAGGAGCGATTCTCGACGTAGGTGTCTATCCGGTTTCCTTTGCTCGATTAGTTGCTGGGGCCGCCCAAGGGTTGCTGTTTGCGGAACCACTTGAGATCCAGGGGATCGGTTCTCTTGGTCCAATGGGCGTTGACGAAACGGCCTACGCGCTCTTAAAGTTTGATCAAGACATCACTGCCAGTTGCGCTACATCAATTCGAAGAGCCATGGAAAATTCGGCAACCGTGATCGGTAGTAAGGGACGTATCCATCTACCGAATCCCTGGATACCCGGACGTGATGGGGGTCCTTCGGATGCTATTATTGAGATTGAAATAGCTGGGGAGAAGCGTGTTGAGCAGTTTAAGGATCCTCAGATTCTCTTTGCTCATGAAGCTGAACTAGCCAGCCGTGCCATCCTTGAAGGGCTATCAGAAGCCCCAAGCCCAGCACCAAGTCTATCAGATAGTGTGGGTAATGCTCGTGTCATTGCAACATGGCGGGAAGCTACAGGTTATAAACTCCTTGGAGAAAGCCCTTCGCATATTCGAAGCCTAAACGGTACTCTGCCGTCGAATCTTCCTGCGATTCCACGTGTCGGGGTTCCTGGTATGACAGGGGAAATCAGTGCCTTGATCATGGGCTGTGACAACCGAGACACTCTTGACGAGGGTGCAATCGTCTGGGACGCTTGGTGGGAAGCTGGTGGAAATGGTTTTGATACTGGTTTCATCTATGGAGGTGGTGTCCACGAAACAGTGCTGGGACAATGGATGGCGGCCCGTGGGATCACGAAGGAAGCTCGTGTCATTGTCAAAGGTGTGCACAGTCCATACTGCCTGCCAGATGTGATTGCAACCCAGCTGTCCATTTCCCTGGAGCGCTTACAGATTGAACGGGCCCCTATCTATATCATGCATCGAGACAATCCTGATGTGCCTGTGAGTGAGTTCGTGGACGCTCTGAATGCTCTCTACGCCAAGGGGTTGATTGAGACCTTTGGTGGTTCAAACTGGTCAGCGGCGCGCTTCAAAGAAGCCAACGCTTATGCTTCTTCAAAGGGGCTGCAGCCACTGAAAATCCTGAACAACAACCTATCACTTGCAGTGATGGAAAAACCAGTCTGGGATGGCTGCATCACCTCCAATACGTCGGAGATGCTAAGTTTTTTGAGGGAAACTGGCACGACACACCTGTCCTGGTCTTCTCAGGCAAGAGGTTATTTTCTACAACCGGGTCAAGGCACCACCTTGTCACCAGACACAACCGGAGATGCTTGTTTCTCCTCCGAAGCAAACGCAGAGCGTCGGAGGCGTGCAACTCAACTTGCAGGGGACCGCGGAGTAAAGGCCCAAAACATTGCGACAGCCTGGGTGTTGGGCCAGCCGTTCCCGTCACTTGCGCTCATTGGGCCCCGCAGCCCTAGTGAGATTGCCACGACCTTGCCGGCGATGACAGTGTTCCTAAGTACCGCAGAAATTTCCTGGTTGAATCTGGAGACTAGTGGGCGCTAGGAGCTGAAGAGAGCAGTGAGCCATCCGACAATCTTATGATATTCCTTGAAAAGGAGGATGAGTAGCCTCAATGTAGGGTGCT
>MDTD01102300.1_pt1 | contig 26179 bp, 27 predicted proteins | sample 811221 | NCBI WGS metagenome assembly MDTD01 (sample SAMN05326646, study PRJNA326480) | marine metagenome | isolation source: seawater | place: Pacific Ocean: South West | collected 2011 | reverse complement strand
TGTGCAAAATGTTTATGAAAATATTTTTTTTAAATATTTAAATGATTTATATGAAAAATTTGATCAAAATAATTTATGTTTTTCAGGTGGTTGTGCTTTAAACTCTTTAGCCAATGGTAAAATATTAGATAGAACAAAATTTAAAAAAGTTTTTGTACCTTACGAGCCCTCAGATGCTGGAGGAAGTATTGGATCTGCCCTAACATGTTTTTATGAAAAAAATAAAAATAAAAAAAAAATATTTCAACCAAACCCTTATTTAGGAATCGATTATTCCCGGAAATATACAAATCAAATATTAGAGAAATATAAAGCAGAAAAAAAAATTAAAGTAAAAAATTTTGATAACTTTAATGAATTGTGTTCTAGAACAGCTGAATTATTAGATGCACAAAGTATCATTTCATGGTTTCAAGGTAAAATGGAATTTGGACCTCGTGCTCTTGGGAATAGATCTATAATAATGGATCCTAGAAACAAGGATGCAAAACAAATTCTTAACTTAAAAATTAAATTAAGAGAAAACTTCAGACCATTTGCTCCATCAATTTTAAAAGAAGAGACAATTAAATGGTTTGAGAGAGATGAGTCAGCGGATTATATGACGTTTGTTTACAAAATAAAAAATGACAAAAGAGATTTAATACCAGCTGTTTGTCATGTAGATGGTACTGGACGTCTTCAGACTGTTGATGCAAAAATTAATCCAAAATTTTATCAATTAATTAAATCTTTTTTTCAAAAGACTGATATACCTCTAATAATAAACACTTCATTTAATGAAAACGAGCCAATAGTTAATAATCCAGAGCACGCAATTGAAACATTTTTGAAAACAAATCTAGATTACTTAGTTATTAATAATTCTTTAATAGAAAAAATTTAATTATTGTCTAAATAAAATATTGTTTTTTTTAAACCTTGTAGAAGATTTGTTGAGGGTTTCCAATTATACAATTTTTTTATTTTATTAATATCTGGCTGCCTATTTATTACATCTTTAAATTTAGAATTTTTTATTCTATTTAATTTATACAATTTAATTTTTGACCTAGATTTTGTTATTTTAACAATTAGCTTTATTACATCTTTGACTTTTGATTTTTTGTTACTTCCAATATTAATTATTTCGTTAAATCTTATATTTTTACTACAAGCTTTATAAAGAAAATAAATTACGTCATCGATATACGTAAAACATCTAGTTTGATTTCCAGGATAATAAATTTTACAGATTAAATTCTTTTTACAATTTTTTATTATCTTTGGTATTAAAAAATATTTCGATTGTCTTGGGCCATAAACATTGAAAAATCTAAGTACCAGAAATTTAAATTTTTTTGCATAACTTGCTTCCATTATATAATTTTCCATAATACTTTTACATTTTGCATAATTCCATCTTGGACTATCATATGTTCCAACCAACATTTGGTCTTTCTCATTCCAAGGTAAATTAGGATTATTCCCGTAAACTTCACTTGTACTTGCAAAAATTAGCTTAGAGTTTTTTTTTACTAAATAAGAAATAACATTTTGTGTTCCTATTATGATTGAATTTATTGTTTCTGCAGTATTAGTAACTTTTTCCACTCCTACCAAAGAAGCTAAATGATAAATATAATCAAAATTATAAAATTTAAATTTTTGTATTTCATTTTTATTTTGGATATTGCATTTAATATATTTGCAGTTTTTTAATTTATTAAGATCAAGATTTTTTAGCTTTTCCCTTTTTACTAGATCCATTAAATAAATTTGAAAATTATCTTTATCGTTTAAATAATAGGCTAAATTGGAACCCACAAAGCCCTCAGCTCCAACTATTAGTATTTTTTTTTTCATGCGAATGGTTCTAGTTTAATTTTATAATTTTTATTTTTTATTATTTTAGATGAGAGATTTATTATGTTTGAATTTTTGTTAACTTTTTTAAGAATATTGTTAATTTGTGCTCCGTTTAAAGCATTTCCTAAAATAATATTATTAAATTTCTTTATTTCATTTGATTTTTTAGAAAAGATAAATTTTTTATTTATCAAAATTTTTTTAATTTTCGTATCAAAAAAATTAATTTGAAATTTTCTTTTATTTATAAATTTCATTATCTCATAAATTTTGGAGTATTTATAATCAAAAGTATTTTTTTTATATGCAACTCCAATAAAAAGAATTTTTTTTCTTTCTTTTGCTATTTTCAATATTTTGTTTTGTACTTTGTTCTTAATGTTTTCATTTGTTTGTCTTCCAAGTTTTGTTAAAGATAATTGTGACTTAAAATCTTTAGCATATTTCAAAGCATAATAAGGATCTATTGGTATGCATTGACCTCCAACTAAACCTGGAAACACTTTATAAAAATTCCATTTTGATGAGGCTAAATTAATTATTTCTATAGTATTTAGTTTCGATTTTCTAAAGACCTCATTATATTCATTAATCATTGCTATGTTTAGATCTCTTTGTGAATTTTCCAATATTTTCACAGCTTCTGCTGTCTCAATATTAGACGCCCATAAAACTTTGAAATTTAAAATACTGTTATACAAATTTGATACCAATTTCTGAGAGTAATTGTTTGAAGCAGCAATTATTCTCTTTATATTTTTATATGAAATTTTATCACCTGGACTTATTCTTTCTGGGGAAAATGCTATGTAGTAATTTTTATTAAGTAAAAAATTTTTCTTCTCTATGAATTTTAAAGCTAAATCTCTTGTTAAACCAGGATAGACTGTAGACTCGTTAATCACGACCCCATTATTTTTTATCAATTTTCCAGCTTTTTTGAATGCATCTTTAATATTATTTAAATCAGGTTTATTATTTTTAATTCCTGTTGGAACACATATAAAAATATAATCAAATTTAATATTTTTGATTGAACTATAAATTTTCTTTTTAACGGACTGTAAGTTTTTAATTTGATATGTGCTATCAAAATTTTTATTTAGCTCACCCACCTTTTTTATTGACGTATCAAGCCCATATACATTTTTATATTTTTTGCATAAATTATAATAAAGATTGATTCCGACATATCCTAATCCGATGACTAGAAAATTATATTTATATCTCATTTCAAATATTTTTAAAAAACTCTATATATTTTTTTGAAATTTCTTCATGTTTTAATTTATTTAATAAAGCCTCATAATGGTTAATATTAAATTTTTTTTCTTCAATAATAAATTTTTTAAGATCATCATTTATTTTATTTAGATTGTATTTACAACATTTTTTAATATTTTCGTCATTTTTAAACAATTCATTAATACACCCAACTCTAGTTGAAAAAATTTTAATTTTTTTTAGATATGCGTCCATAATTGAAATATTCCATCCTTCAATATTTGAGAGATTGACAAATAAATCAACATTATCGTAAAAGTCATCAATTTTATTTGAATGTGTTTTATAATTTATAATTTCACTTAAATTCAAATATTCAATATAACTTTTGAATTCTTTCATGTTAGAAATTCCAACAACAAATACATTAGTATTTTTTAAATAAAATGAGTAATGTTTTTTAATTACATGCAAAAATTTTAAAAGACCTTTTAAATATATATCATTGCCAATAAGTAATAAATTTTTTTTTGAATTATTAGTATTTGAGTAATGTTTTCTTTTATCTAAATTATGATAATAGTAATTTACTAAAATTTTTTTCCCTTTATTTGGTCTCAATCTTTTTTTTGTTAGTTTAGATGCTGTAATAAAATTTTTTTCATATTTAATAAAATATCTTTCAAGACAAATTCTAATAATATTTTCTACTTTATTTAATAAAGAGTACACTTTTGTTTTTAAATTTGAATTATTTTTTTTATAAAGATTAATTTCTTTCTGTCGTAGATAAACAAGGTCTTTATAAATTACAAAAAAATACTTTACATATTTCTTCTTAAATATTTTACACAGTATTGAACACAAAAAGCCCACCTCGCCATATGACATTACTATATTGTAATTTGATATATTTTTTAAAAGATAGAGAAACGAGTAAATTTCAAGAAATAGAAATTCATAAATGAATGTAATCAAAGGTAATCTTCGTTTTAATCTAAAAGAGGTATATTTAATTGAACATCCGCCAAAATTTTCAAAATCGTATCTGTTTGAGCATAAATTAGTTGTTTTGAAATTATTTTCGATTAATTTTCTAGAGAAATTAAAAATAAAATTACCTGTTCCAAATTTTGTGCTTGGTGGGTCGAAATGTATTTGCAAAATTTTCACTTGAACATTTTCTCTTTTTCATTGAAGTCTGGATAATTTATCATCAAAGTTTCAAAAGATTTATTTATTGTAAATAATGAAGATGCAGCTAAACCTGTTGCACCACAAGCAAATGCTTGTTTAAAGTCATCATAACTATCAGCACCCCCATTAATTATTATAGGTAAATTAGTCATTGAAGAAACCTCTTTTATTAAATTAAAGTTGTAACCACATCTCATTCCCTCTTTTTCAATATCTGTAATTAAGATTTCTCCAACACCTAAATTATTTAATTTATTAATAATATATTTAAGACTGAGATTCAGTTTCTTAGTAGCATTATTACAATATATATTGTATGTATCGCCCTCCTTTTTTACATCCAATGATGCAATAACACTTTGTGCACCATATTTTTCGCAAACCTTTGCAAAAACATCAAAATTCTCAAATATTAAGGAATTGAAAGACATCTTCTCAATACCTATTGAAAAAAGAGTTTTAACTTCATCAATATTTTTTAAACCACCACCATATGTAAGTGGCATGAAGCATTCAGAAGCTATCTTTTCGATTAGAGGATAATTCAATTTATTTTTATTTCTGCTGCAGTAAATATCTAAGATGATCAACTCATCAACGTCCAAATCATTTAATACTCTAACAGTATTTAAAGCATCACCTAAATAAATTTTTTCTTGGAATTGTTTAGTTTTTATAAGTGCATTATCTTTAAGATTTAAAATAGGAATTATTCTTGGTTGAATTTTAAAATTCATCGCTAAAATACTTTATTAGATCACAACCTTGTCCATGACTTTTTTCAGGATGAAACTGAGTTGCCAATATATTACTTGTTATGATCGATGATACGAAACTATCTCCATATGAAGAATTTGTTAAAATCATCTCTTTGTTGAAATCTTGTAACCAAAATGAGTGAGAAAAATAAAATTTTCTTTCAAAAATATTTTTAAGTGTAGTATTATCTTTATAATATTTAGCAAAATTCCAACCTTGATGAGGCACTCTTACATTAGGATTATTTATTTTTACTAATTTATCGGGGAATATACTTAAGCCAGGCACTTTACTTTCTTCACTACTGCTAAATAAAATTTGCATACCCACACAAATGCATAAAAATTTATTTTTATTACCCAAAATTTTTTTTTTTGTATTTTCTATTAGATTTTTTTTTTTTAATATTCCCATTATATTTTCAAAATTTCCTACTCCTGGAAGAATTATTTTTTCATAATCCATAACATCGTCAAAATTATCAATTAATAGACCTTCGTATCCAATTTTTTTTAAAATATTTTTGATAGAACCAAAATTTGCAAATTCTGTATTCAAAATTTTTATTTTTTTTTTCATTAATCTTTTAAATAATTTTTTAAAAATTCGTTGTTTACTTTATGATCCATATTTGATGGAAGAATTGGAAGTGAAATTTTTACCGAATTTTTAAATTTATTAATTATTCTCAAATTATAATCTCTGTCAGCACCTCTTCCATTGAATGAAGGAAAAATTCTTTGATTTAAATAATTATAATTAATATTTTTATATATTCTTTTATTTATAAGTGATCCACCTGCATTTCCTGGCACTGGTTTAAAACCTCTAAAAAAAAATTTTCTTAAGAAAACATTATTTTTAAAGTTAAAATTTAAATTAGACGAAAAATTAGGAAAATATTTATTCATTAGACCAATTTGAGACTGAGTAAATTTTAAGAGGCTTTCTTTTGATATTAATTTAAGACCTTCATCTTTTTTAAATTTCTCAAAATCAAATTTTTTTTTTCTTATTATTGAATTTTCTGATTTTTTAACATTCAAAACATCCAAAATTATATGATCATAGCTGTATTGATTTATAATATTTAAAATTATTTCAACAGAATTTTTCAACAAGATTTCATCTCCTATAGTTACAATCCAATCTGAAGCTGCGTGTTTTAAAGCTTCATTACATGCAGATGTTCCAGTATCGACATTTATACCATTAAGTATTTTACTATCATAATCGGTAAATATTTTTTTATAAAAAAAATCATGTTTTTGAGCACAATTTTTTAATATTTTGCTTGAACCATCTGTCGAATTATCATCAATAATAACTACGTCAAAGTCCTTCACAGTTTGATCTAAAAGACTACTTAAAGTATCATCCAAAGTTTCTATATTATTAAATACTGGTAAGATGATAGTTAATTTTTTTGACATAATTAAAAATGCTTAAAGTACTTTTTATTACAAATTATAAAAGAGACAATCAATTCAGTATGGAAAAATATTCCTCCATTCATTACAAGTTAATTAAGAATTGTAAAAGTATTCTTATAGAAAGTATCCCTATAGCCAATATATTCTTTCAGGGATCAAACAATAAATATATCAGATCAGCCAATAAATATATTTTTTTTCCAATATATATATTTTTTAAATCATTTAAATACAACCTTATACATATCTCAGATAATGGAAATGCTTATCTCAAATTTTTAATTTTTAAAAAAACATTAATAACATGTCATGATTTGATACCATATAAATTTCCAAAAAATGACTTTAAAAATTTAATATATAGAAATTTAAACCGTATTGGAATGAGAATGTCTTCAGCTGTTATAGCTGTTTCTAAATCGACAAAAAAAGATTTTAAAAAATTTATTTCAAAAAAAAAAAGAATAGAATTTATTTATACACCATATTATGAAAAAAAATTGAAACTTAAAAAACAAAAGAAATCTAGTAAAATAATTCTTCTTCACATTGGCTCAATATTCTACAAAAATAGATCTTTAGCCTTAGAAATTATAAACCAACTTAAGCATAAAAATTATAAGTTAGTTTGCATAGGAAAGTTAAATAAAAAAAATCGTCAATATATTTATAAAAATAATATATCTAACATTGTAATTGAGAAGGCTAATATTAGCGAATATAGTAAAATTAAAATTATAAAGTCTTCTAACTTTCTTTTGTTAACTTCAAAATATGAGGGATATGGATTTCCTGTTCTAGAAGCATATAAATATAATATTCCAGTTATATCCTCTAACAAGGGATCTCTTAAAGAAATCGTTTCAAAAAATGGCTTAGTTAAAAAGTATGATTGTAAGAATTTTGTTCTTAAGATAAAGGAGTTAGAAAATAATTTAAAAATGAAAAAAAAATTAATAAAAAATAATGTAAAAATATTAAAATCTATAAATAATTTTAAAAATTACAAAAATTTTTATACAAACTACTATCAAAATATATATAAATGAAGAATTACACAGATTTTGCTTATACTCGTTTTACAAAAAAAAGAAATTATGTTTGGGGAAGGTACACAAAATTTTATAGAAAAAAAATAAAATTTAAAAAAAAAAAAGTTTTAGATTTTGGTTGTGGTAATATTTTAACTTCATCAACAGCAAAATTTTTTAAAGATGAAAATGGTAATCTAAAAGGATTATATGGATATGAAACTGACTTTAAGAGCAAAAAAATTTTAAAAGATAATAAACTTTATTTCAATTTTTACTCAAAGAAACAAAAAATATTTGATATCATTGTTGCCAATCAAGTTTACGAACATTTAGACAGTTCAGAGCGTATTAAATTTATAAAACAATCGAAAAAATTATTAAAAAAAGATGGTTTACTTGTTGTGGCTTTCCCATTTGTTCTCTCAAACATGAATTTTAAATATTTTTGGGAGGATATAACTCATAAACCGGTAGGTGTTGAGGCTGAAGCGGGTCTTATACAAAGCTTAGGTTTCAATACTGAATTATATGTGGGAGGTCTAAAAGGAGATCCATTTGGATGGTTTGAAAATATATTAGCAATTATAAGAAATTTGATAGTATTCATGCCACCATTTTGGATAACATTAATTATTGCAAAAAAAAAATAATGAATATTTGTTCAAAATGTCTAATGAATGATTCCAACGATGATGAAATTGTTTTCGATAATAATAATATTTGTAATTATTGTATTGAATTTGAAAAAAGAAAAAAAGATTTCATATTTGACGATGTTACTGAAAAAAAAAATTTAGATAATATAAGTGTTAAACTAAAAAAAAATTATTCTGATAAAAAATATGACGCTTTACTTGGTTTAAGTGGTGGTGTTGACAGTTCTTATGTTGCTTACTTAGCCCATAAACTTGGTTTAAAAATATTAATTGTTCAACTAGATAATGGTTGGAACTCAAATATTGCCACTTCAAATATCGAAAAAATTGTAAAAAAAACAGGTTTTGATTATTTCAACTATATAATTAATTGGGATGAATTTAAGGATTTACAAAGATCTTTTCTAAAATCAGGTGTAATTGACTTAGAACTACTAACAGATCATGCAATCACAGGAGTTATTTTTAAAATGTGCGAAAAGTTCAATATAAAGTATGTGCTCTCTGGAGATAATTATATGTCTGAAAATGGTTTACCAAAAAGCTGGAACTGGCTTAAATCTGACAATGCAAATATTATAGATATTCACAATAAATTTGGCAAAAAAAAAATTGATACTTTTCCAATGGTAAATTTTTGGAGATGGTACATGACCTTTTATTTTAATTATAAGTGTGAATTTATTCCAATATTAAATAAGATCAATTACAACAAATTAAATGCAATAAAAGTTTTAAAAAATTATTTTAATTGGCAGGAATATGGAGGGAAACATCATGAATCTATCCTTACAAAGTTTTATCAATGTTACATATTACCAAAAAAATTTAAAGTAGATAAAAGAGTTAGTCATTTATCAGCTTTAGTTAGGTCAAATCAAATAACAAGGACACAGGCAATCAATGAACTAAATAAGCCTTTATTTTCTGGAAATCAATTACAATTGGAAAAAGAATTTTTTGAAAAAAAATTAGATTTTACCAGTGAAGAATTTGATAAAATAATGGAGGAAAAACCAAAAAAGCATGATTTTTATAAATCATCAAAAAAAAATCTTAAAATTGTTTGGAAATTTTCATATGTATTTTCGCAATTTTTAAGGTTTAAAAGAAAAATTAATTTTTAATGAAATTATTTTCTAAAAATTTTAATAATTTTTATAGTAGTGAAGGAATACAAATAGATAAAACATTTATCAAACAAAAAAAAAAAATCATAAAAAATTATCTAAATAACTCTTTGAGACAAAGTAATAACAAAAAAAATTTGATATTTTTAATGTATAAAAATAATTTAGAATTTTATTTATTTTATTTAGAGATATTTTTCTCAAATAATGTTGTTCATCTTATAAATTCAAACGTTACCCAAGAAAATCTTGATAATCTTATAAATAAGTTTTCCCCTAATATAATAATTCTCAGTGAAGAAAAAAACTTTAAATATGAAAGAAATTATTTAAATCAATTTAACAGTAAAAATTTCAAAATTTATCATCAAAAAAAATTTATAGATCATAAAATAAACCCAAATCTGGCTGTTTTAATATCAACTTCAGCAACAACAGGATCGAGCAAACTTGTAAGACTTTCATATGAAAATATCTTTCATAATACAAAATCAATTACTCAATATCTGGAAATAAATAATCAAGATAGATTAATTACAACATTGCCAGTGGATTATACATTTGGATTCTCTCAGATAAATACACACTTGTTTTGTAATGCTGCAATTATTCTAAATAATTTTAGTATTATACAAAAACAGTTTTGGAATTTGTTAAAAAAAAGTAAAGCTACTACATTTGGAGGGGTGCCATTTACTTTTGAAATTTTAGACAAAATTAAATTTTATAATATTAATTTTTCTTATTTAAAAAGTATTACACAAGCAGGTGGAAAGTTAGACGAGAAAATTCAGAAAAAATTTGCACTTTTATTTAGAAAAAAAAAAATTAAATTTTATATTATGTATGGTGCAACAGAAGCAACTTCAAGAATGTCTTATTTACCACCTGAATATGCACACAAAAAAATTGGTTCGATTGGTAAAGCTATTCCCGGCGGTTTATTTAAATTAAAAAAAATAAATAAAACTGAGAATAAAGGAGAGTTAATATATTATGGTAAGAATGTTTGCATGGGCTATTGTGAGAATGTAAAAGATTTGCAAAAAGATGATATAAATAAGGGAAAATTAAATACAGGTGATATTGGATATATTGATAAAGACGGTTTTTTTTATATTTCAGGACGGAAGAAAAGATTTATAAAGATATTGGGTCATAGAATAAACCTTGATGAATTAGAAAAAAAAATTAAATCAGATTTAAAATTAAACGATTTAATGTGCACAGGTAATGACAATATGCTCAATATAAATCTTTTAAAAAAAAATAAAAATAAAATTATTATTATAAAAAACTATTTGAACAGGAAATTAAAATTAAATAGTAAACTATTTAACATATCAATTATTAATAAAATTCCCCGAAATTTATCAGGCAAAATAGTCTATAAGGAAATAAAAAATGTTTAAAAAAAAATACCAAAATTTCTTAAAAAGTTTTATTGAATTGAATCCCTATGGATTAAATGAAAAAGAAAAATCAAATAAATTTTTTGAAGGAATTAAGATTTTAAATAAGTATCATTTTTCAAATAGTAAAAATTATAGAGGAATTATAAATAAAATAAAACCAGCAAATAATAAAATTGAAAAGTTAGCTTTTTTACCGGTAACAATTTTCAAAGAAATAGAATTACATTCAATAAAAAAAAAAGAAATTGATACAATTGCAGTATCCTCAGGTACCTCTGGTAATAACCTATCTAAAATTTATCTTAATAAAGAAAATTCAATTACTCAGTATAGAGTTTTAAATAAAATTTTAAGTGAATTTTTTGGAAATAAGAAATTTGATTTTTTATTCCTTTCGGAGCCTCCAGTTAAAGATAATAAAGTAATTAACGCTAAATCTGCTGGTATTTTTGGCTTTTCATCAATCGCAAAATCAAAAAATTATGGTATCAAAAATAATTCAATCCAAAAAGAAAAATTAGATAATTTTTTAAAAATTAAAGAAAAAAAAATCCTTTTCGGTTTTACTTACGACGTTTGGAAATATCTAATTGAGGATAATTTAAAATATAAATTTAATAATACAATATTAATTCATGGTGGAGGCTGGAAAAAGTTAGAAAATAAGAAAATTTCAAATATAAAATTTGATAAAATTTTAAAGAAAAAATTTAAATTTACAAAAATAATAAATTATTATGGTATGATCGAGCAGACAGGATCTATATTTTTAGAGTGTGATAAGTGTAAGAATTTTATAACTTCTATTTATTCAGATATAATCATTAGAGATGAAAAATTTAATTCTGTAGTTAATAAACCTGGTCTTATACAATTAATCTCACTTTTGCCAATTAGCTATCCTGGGCATAATATATTGACTCAAGATATTGGAATAATAAACAACAAAACTTGTAGTGATTGTTCAAATAAAAAAGGAAAAAGATTTAAAGTTCTTGGAAGGGTTGTCAATTCAGAAATTAGAGGATGTAGTAATATCTAATGATATTAAATAATATAAAAGAAATTAATAATTTTCTTAAGTTAAAAACAATTATCTGGAGACCTTTTTCTAATGAAATTTTGAACTTTTTAGACGATTTTTCTAAAAATTTATTAAATAATAAATCATTCAAACAATATCCAGAAATCGTTACATTTGCTTTTTGGATTAGAAAATCTAATTTTCTAGGTCAAATAAAAAAATATGATATATTATCAAAAGATAGACTTGGAAGAGGATTAGCTTTTCATATACCTCCATCAAATGTGCCTACAGGCTTTTTTTATTCATGGATTTTTGGGTTAATTTCTGGAAATTCAAATATAGTTAAATTACCATCTAAAGAAAATGAAATTTCTAATATCTTACTAAGTGAACTTTTAAAATTTAGTAAAAATAAAAAATTTAATAAAATTTTCATTGCAAATAAGTTTGTCAGTTATCCCAATAGAAATATAGATATTACAAAATTAATTTCAGCAAATTGTGATGTTAGATTGATTTGGGGTGGAGACAATACTATAAATCTTTTAAAAAAATTTGAAATTCCAGTTCATGCTCAAGATTTCTGTTTTTATGATAGATATTCAATTTCACTTATGCAACTTGGTAATAATACAGATATAAAAGATTTAGCTAGCAAGTTTTTTAATGATACGTTAATTATGGATCAAAACGCATGTTCAAGTCCCCATTTAGTCATTTGGGTAAATTCAAATATCAACAAGATTAATAAATTTTGGATTGAATTTGGTAAAATAATAAAAAAAAAATATTTAATAGATGTTGGTAACAAATATTTAAAATACTCTAATGTTATATTAAGTTTAAATAAAGTTAAATTTTTCAAAAAATTAATAAATCATGATGATTTATTCTCTAGAATTCAGGTGAAAAATGTCCAATCAAATATCTCTGATATTAGAGGTAAATTTGGAATGTTTATAGAGTACGAAACAAATAATTTAAACATCTTAAAAAAAATTGTTCAAAGAAAATACCAAACATTAACCTACTATGGGGTTGAAAAAAAAAATAATTAAAGAATTTGTTTTAAACAATAATTTGAATGGTATTGACAGAATCGTTAAAGTTGGGAATGCATTAAATATATCTTTAATCTGGGATGGGTATGACATAACAAGATCTTTATCAAGAATAATAGATTATGATTAAAATTATTACTAAAAAAGAAATTTTGAATATACAAAAAAATAAAGAACCATTTTTAATGATGGACGAAATTCAATTAATTTCAGATGAAGAGGTCATAGGAAAAAAAAATTTTGATGATAGCTTTTGGGTATTTAAATACCATTGGCCTGGAGATCCAAATGTTCCAGCGGTGTTTCAAACTGAGGCTTTAACTCAAATCTCATCAATGATAATTTTATCAAATGAAAAATATCATAATTATACTTTCTTAGTCGTTATGTCGGATAAACTAAAGTTTAAGAGAAAAATAACACCAAATGAGACTTTGGTAGTAAAGTCTAGGCTAATGTATTTTAATAGAGGTGTGGCAAAATTTAAAGCCGAGGGAACTGTGAGTAACGAATTTTGTTGTTCCGGGGAATTTACTATGGTTTTACAAGAGGAAATATCTAAATTTAATAAGGATTGAAATATATTATATTTTGTGTAAGAAATTGCCATGCCAATTCATTCATCGTTATTAAAAAAGCCTAGATTAGTGAAAAAACTGAAAGATTTTTACGAATACGTGAAATACAATGATGGTAAGGTAGGGACAAAAACCAGAGGTATAGATTTAAATTTTAATAATGCTTGTAATTTAAGATGTAAATATTGTTTTACAAATTCACCAAAAGGAGATCATGTTAAAGAATATTTAGATTATGATGCTATAGCTCGATTGGCAGATGAAGCTGATGAATTAGGCTATTTTGAATTTGATCTACAAGGAGGTGAACTTTTACTTCAACCAAAGAAACTATTTAAAGTTCTAGAAGCAATAAAGCCTGAGAGATTTTATTTATACTTAACAACAAATGGATACTATTTAGATGAAGAGATGGCAAATAGGCTTGCTGAAGCACAAGTAAGTAGAGTTTCAGTGAGTATAGACAGTATGGATGAGAAAATTCATGATGAAATTAGAGGAAGAAAAGATTCTTGGAGGAGAGCTATGGAAGGTTTAAAACATGTGCAAAAGGCAGGAATTGATCCATACTTGAATATTACTGTTGGACATTACAATGCACATACTGACCATTTAAAACAATTGTTAGATTATTCAAAAGACCAAAAATATAAAACACTTTTAAACGTCGCTGTACCTGCTGGAATGTGGCAAAAAGCTGAGGATATCATATGTGATGACAAAGATAGAGAATATTTAAGAAAAATTAGAAAAGAATATAAAAATTTAGTAAGGAACATATGGAATCCATTTGATAGATCTTATGAAGGGATCCTTGGATGTACAACGGTTAATCGTTTGTACATAACTCCCATTGGTGATGTTTTAGTTTGTCCGTACGTTCATATAAAAATTGGTAATATTTTTGAACAGTCTCTTAAAGAAATTGTAGATTATGGTTTTAGAATAAAACATTTTAGAAACCATAGTGATTTATGCTTAGCCGGAGAAGATAAAAGTTTTATTAGAAAATATATGACTAGAAGTGGTCAATCAATTTTTAAACCAGCTGAAGCAAAAGATATATTTTCAAAAGAAGATATAATTAATTAAATAAATTGAAAGACCTTCAAAATAAAACAGTTCTATTAACAGGTTGCAATAGAGGAATTGGTTATTCTATTCTTGAAAAATTCGCTGAGCATAAATGTAATATTATAGCTTGCACTAGAAATGAAAATAATCAATTTAAAAAAAAAGTTGAACAACTTAAATCAAAATTTGATACAAAAATTGTAGATTACTATTTTGACTTAGAAAGCCATGAATCGATCAAAAACTCAGTAAAAAAAATTTTAATTGAAAATGAAAAAATAGATATCTTAATAAATACTGCTGGTATTTTGCATAACTCATTGTTTTTAATGTCAACAATTTCTCAAATCGAAAAAATATTGAATGTAAATTTTACTTCACAAATCCTACTTACCCAATTAATTGCGAAAAAAATGGTTTTAAAGAAATCTGGAAATATAATTTTTTTTTCCTCATCATCTGCAAGAGAAAATAACTTTGGAAGAAGTATTTATTCGGCATCTAAATCTGCAATAGAATCTATGTCAATGTCATTATCTAAAGAACTAGGAAGATATAATATTAGAGTAAATGCAATTGCACCAGGCCCGGTAGATACTGAAATGTTTAATAAATTTACTGATAAAGAAAATGCCAAAAAAATTATCGATAGAACAGCGTCTAAAAAAATTGCAAAAACAGATGATATTGCAAATTTAGTAATTTTTTTATCATCAAATTTATCAAATCATATAAATGGTCAAATAATAAACATAGATGGTGGACTAGGTATAAATGAATGAAAATAAAGAAGATGTTTTAGAAATAAAAAAAAATTCAAAAGAATTTAGAAAAAAAATTCTATTTATGTCTTATGAGGCAGGTCACTCCAGCGCACATATTGGAGGTGCATTTTCCTCAGTAGAAATACTTTCAACTTTATTTACCAAATTTTTTATTTACAACAAAAACGATCCAACTGATCCCTCAAGAGATAGATTTATACTGAGCAAAGGTCATGGATGCCTCACTTATTATTCAATGTTAAGCAGCATGGGTTATATAACAGATGAAGAATTAAAGACATTTGAAAAAAATGGATCTAATCTTTTAGGTCATCCAGTTAAAAATAAAAAATTAGGTATAGAATTTTCTAATGGTAGTTTAGGTATGGGTTTATCAATAGGAATAGGTTTATCTTTAGGCTATAAAAGAAAAGTTAAGAAAAATAAAGTATATGTTCTAATGGGGGATGGAGAGTGTAATGAGGGCTCAGTTTGGGAGTCGGTTATGTGTGCTCCCAACTTTAATCTCGATAATTTAATTACATTTATTGATAACAATAATTTTCAACAAACTGGTAGTAATGACGAAATTTTAAAAAATGATAATTTAAAATCTAAATTCGAAAATTTTGGCTGGGAAGCATTTGAAGTTGATGGACACAACGAAATTCAATTATTTAATACAATAAAAGAATTAAACTTGAATAATAAAAAACCTAAAGCGATAATTTGTAAAACTATTAAAGGTAAAGGAATTTCTTTCACTGAAAATGATAATAAATGGCATCATTCTGTTCTAACTAAATCCAATTATGAGGAAGCAATAAAAGAATTAGAAAGTAATGATATTAGATAAAGCAAAAATTAAAATTTTTTCTCAAATAGGTATGAGAGCTACTTTTGGAATGTTATGTTTAGAGTTAGTTAAAAACAATAATAATCTGATGGTATGTACAGCAGATGTATCTACTTCTGCTGGTCTAGATAGATATAGAAAAAAATATTTGGACAATTATGTAGATGTAGGAATAGCAGAGCAAAATTTAATAGGAGTTGCTACAGGATTATCAGATGTAGGTTATGACGTTATAACAACAACTTTTTCACCATTTCAAACATTACGATGTTGTGAGCAAATTAAAGTTAATCTTGGTTATATGAAAAATAAGATAGTTATGGTTGGTTTAGCAAGCGGTTTAGTTTTAGGCGAATTAGGTTTTACACATGCATCAATTGAGGATATTGGAGTAATAAGATCTATTCCAAATTTAAAAATAATTTCTCCTTCAGACAGTGGTGAATTATTAAAATGTTTAGAAAGCTCTTTAAATGATGAGAGCTCAGTTTATATTAGGCTAACAGGTGGTGCAAATAATACAATAATAAATAATGAGGATTATGAGTTTAAAATTGGAAAGAGTATTGAGCTGAGATCAGGAAAAGATGTTTGTATAATTAGTAATGGTCAAATAATTAGCGAATGCCTTGAAGCTTCAAAAGTTTTAGAAGATGAAGGTATAAACTGTTCTGTAATAAATATGCACACAATCAAGCCTATTGATAAAATTAAAATAAAAGAAATTGCTTCAAAATTTAAATTAATAGTTACTGTTGAGGAGCACAATATTATTGGAGGATTAGGGTCAGCTGTAGCAGAAGAAATTTCACAAATTAATGCTAATACTAGACAAATATTTCTCGGTGTAAATGACTCTTATGTTAAAGGTGGAAATTATGTTTACATGAAAGAAATTTTTAATATAAATGCAAAAAAAATATATCAAAGAATAAAAAATGAAGTCAAATAATACGGAAATTTACAAGGAAACCTTTATTTCATCTTTATCTATAGAACAAAAAAATTTTTCTGAAGAATTAAAGTATAATGAAATTGAGGAATGGGATTCCATTGGACACATGACACTAATAGCAGCTTTGGAAGAGAAGTTTGGCATTTCTATAGATACAGATGATATTGTTGATTTCAGCTCCTTTAAAAAGGGCAAAGAAATTTTAAAAAAATACAAAATTTCTTTTTAATTTTTTTAATAAAATTAGCACTATAAAATATGTAAATATACTTATAAAGATTAAATACATATCAATAATTATCTCGAAAGTTGATATTGAGTAAGGTGTTATACACAAAGAAATGTAAGGTATAAAAACGTATTTTTTATCAATAATTTTACTAAATAAATGATGCAAATGTGTTGTGTCTGGACTAAATGGATGTTTTTTATTCAAGTATCTTTGAACAAAAACTCTTAGCATATCAATTCCTGGTATAATAAATATCAAAAATATTTTTTCTGCTGTTAAATTCATTTCAATAAATGGTAAGTCAACTTTAAAATTATAAAAATAAAGTGTCATTATAGCAAAAAAAGATGATCCGATATTAGTCCCTGAGTTACCCGAAAAAAAAATGCCTAAAGAATTACAAATCAGTAATACAAGCATTAATATTAAATAAAAATTAAATATAAAATTATTGTTAAAAAAAAACATTAAATATAAATAAATCATATACGATAAAAATATTCCATTTTCGCCATCAATGAGATTAAAACTATTGATTAAAAGTAATATACAAAATGTTGTAAAAAATATCGATGTTCCAAATAAATAAATTTCTTTATCAAAATATTGAATATAGATTTTTTTTATTACCAAGCTGTCATTAATAAGTAAAAAAATTAAAGTTGATACAACAAATATAATAAGTTTATTATTAGGTTTGATGCCTTTACTATCATCTAAAATACCACAGAAAGATAATGTTAAAAAATATATTATAGAGGAGAAAACAAAATAATTATTAAACGATTGTTTTTCTGCAAAAATTAAAAAAAAAAAAATTAATACAACTGATAAAAGTATACCAGCAATTGTTGAGGTTTTTTTTTTATGTAACTTACGTTTCTTATCTGGTTTGTCTAAAATGCCAAGTTTGTTTGTAATTTGTTTTTTATATATAAAAATAGTTGAAAATATTATTAAGCTTAATATTAAGTAGCTACTAATCATCTCAAAAAATTCGTTTTATTCAAAATTTGAATATAATGTTTGTATATTTAAAATTTCTCTTTTTTCGCTAGTGATAATTTTAGTTCTTCCATGCATAAACCTTTTATTATCTATCATACATATGTCATTTTTTTTCCATTTAAATTCAACTGTTAGTTTTTCTGTTACTTTATTAATCTCATTATAAATTTTCTTTGGTATTTTATTTCCATTCGATAATTTACAACTTAAAATCTGAGGATCTGTCCCGAAAACAGCAAGTAAATGATTGCAAAAACTTAAAACTCCAGGTTTTTTTGTTTCATTTATAACATATTTTAAATATTTTGTATAAATGTATCCTTCCTTTAAATTTATCGAAGTATCAAAAGTTCCTGGGGCATGTAATAACCAATCTTTCATTTTATTTAATGAATTATTTTTTTTAACATTTTTTTTTAATCCGTTACTTTCAAATGGAATCTTTAACTCAAACATTATCTGGTTTTTAAGGAAAAATTTTTTTGTATTTAAACTTAAATTTTCATAAACTTTTGTTCCATCACAAAATGTTGTGAAACCACTCTTCTTTGAAGGTTTTATGCAAATAAACCAAAGTATCTCTGGCCAAGATGGTGAAAAGCTTGCTTCAGAATGTAAAGCCATTCTTTTATTGCCAGAGTCTACAGTATTTATTTTCTTATTATTAAATCTCATTTCTCTTCTCCTTGCATCATTAGCGTATCTATGTGTGAAGAGATCTGTTATCTGGGTTATTTTTTTTGGATTAAACTTATAGTCTCTAAAAATTAAAATCCCATATTCATTAAATAGTTTAATTATTTTTTTTTTATTAATTTTTTTTAAATCTTTATGATCTCGGTTTTGCAATATTAATCCGCCACTATTAAACAATTTCGATATATTACTAATTTTCATTAATTATATTTCCCTACCTGGGTTACCAAACACCTTCTTATTTTTTTTTACATTTTTAATCACAACTGAGCCGATTCCTATGTGACTATTTTTTCCAATAGTTACATTATTTATTATATTTGAACATGGGGATATTAAAACATTATCTTCAATTTTTACGCTGCCACCAATATTTGATCCGCCTGTTATAGTCACATTGTTACCTATTCTACTATTATGTGCGATTTGAACAAGTGTATCAATCATTGTGTTATTGCCTATTTTTGTAAAACCAAAAGTACCTTTGCTGATAACACTATTAGATCCAATTATAGAATTGTCTCCAATACTAACACCGCCCGAAATAGGCATGTGATAAATTTTTTTGTGTGTTCTTTCAAATGAAAAACTTAGAGCCCCAATCACCGCTCCTGACCTTATAATGCAATTTTCCCCAATTATAGTGTTCTCTTTTATAATAGCTCCATCTTCTATAATTGAATTTTTACCTATTTGAATATTTTGATCCAGAATACTTTTTGAGGATATTTTACTTAATTTAGAAATATTGTTTTGAATTTTATTTATTATAATTAAATTTTTATTCATTAACAGATTAAAAATTTTTGCAAATTCTAATCTTGGACTTCTGACAAATACTAAATTCTTCTTATTTTTTTTTAAATCTGTTAAGATAACAGCTTTATTAGGTAATTTTTCTCCCAAATACTTTTTTTTGTTAATAAACACAAGTGAGTTTGCCATTATATTATCTTTTGGACAAATTTTATTTATGTAAATTTTACAATTTTTAAATTTTTTACTTAATTTAGAGAGATATACTTTTTCTTTAAGTTTAATATATTTCATATATTATTACAAAAATTGCTTAAATTTAGAAAATATTTTTTTCAATAAGACTATAAGACCACCAATTTTATTTTTTTTAATTATCATATAATCTTCTATTGCTTTAGTAATTAAATTATTAATTCTTGTACTAATGCCTCCAAGGCTCATCGAAACAATATATTGATTTGTATACATAATTTTTATCTGATTTAAAGAAAATAATCTTATGATATAATCATAGTCAGATGAAATTTTATATTTTAAATCATACTTACCCAACAACTCAATAGTTTGTCTATTGATAAACAAAGAAGTATGAGCAGGAACCCATCCATTGTAAAGTTTGCCTTTATAAAAATCAGAATTTAATATTTTATTTTCTAAATTTTTCGAATTTGAAATCCAATTTCTGATTATTTTTTTTGAATTATTTTTTTTTAAATTAATATTACCGTATACTACATCTACATTATAATTTCGGAAAAAATTCACTATCCTCTCAAAACAATCTTCATTTATTATTTGATCATTAGAATGTAATACAAATACAATCTCTCCACTAACTTCTTTTAAGCCTTTGTTTAATGCATCATAAATCCCATTATCATTTTCACATGTAATTTTTAATATTCCCTTGTAATTATTTTTAATTATTTCTAGGGTTTTATCTGTTGAAAGATTATCTACCACAATAAGTTCATAATTTTTGTACGATTGATTGTTAATAGAGTTAAGTGTTTCAATAATAGTTTTTTCACTATTATTAGTACAGGTAATAATGCTTAATTTCATGTTCGCTAAGTTTTATTTATCTAAATAAACTATAATATAAGATAAACTTTTTTGTAATTTTGTATTTAAATAATTGCCATAATTTATGCAAGGTGATTTAAAATACATGCAATATTCATTACTAGCAGGTTTATAAAATTTTTTTTTAGAAATATAAAATTCTTCTAAAATTGGATAATCATTATATTTATTGTCCATAGAATAGAATTTTGGCCATGGATAATTCTTATAATTTAATTCAATGTTATTTAGTCTATTTAAGTTTTTTAGTGTAAAAATACACAAACATATAATAAGAAATACTAAATATTTCTTTTTATAATTATCTCTTTGTGTAAAAAATTTTAAACCAATAAAACTAAAAAGAATAGCGATAAGAGTTATGTTATAAGAATAACCATATCTAAAAACAGGTAATTTAATTAACCAAAATAAATTAAAAATAATCAATAATAAAACAGTTATTGATATAAGATTATTGCTTTCAACAACTTTTGCAAAGTTATTTATTTTCACTCTAAAAAAAATAAAAAATACAACTATATTTAATAATAAATATATTGAAGTTAAATTTAACATAAATAAAAAGTGATTAGAAGACCACGTCTTAATCCAATTAAAATTTTTGGAATATTGATCTATTTTTAATAATTTATCATTTTTTTTATTTTTATTTAAATAATCAGGCCAACCTTTTGCCCAAGCCTCATTTTCTATTGATACTTCTTTACTTAAATTTTTGTTTGACCATTTAAAAGAGTCAAAACACGAACTAGTTACAGGAAAAATTAAACATCCAGAAATCAAAATATTTTTTACTAACCATAAAACAAAAAAAACAGATATAAAATATGTTCTTTTATATTTAAAAAAATCTAAAATTTTAATTTTATCCCAGATTAGAAAAATAAAAAAAAATGATAAAACTAAAATAATCTTATTAAGAATTATAAAAAGAATTAATAAAAAAGTATTTAAAACTTCTTTTACGTTAAATTTATTTTTTAAAATAATTGATAATAGATAAAAAAAGAGTAGGTGAGATGGTGCATCATTTCCATATTCGCTATATCTATTCATTTTATAGAATATAAAAGTCTGAACAAATATTAAAAAATAAAGTTCAATATTATATTTATTTAATTTAATTAAATTAAATGTTCTTGATATAAAATTAATCAGAACAGCACTAAAAATTAAAGCTGAAGGTAAAACAATACCATTAATACTTATTATAAAGTTATTTAGTATAGCAGATGTATGTTGGAGAATAGAAGTATGTGCATATCTAAAATGAAGATTTGAAAGTCCAATAATAATTTTTTCGTTATTTAAAATATTTATGTATGGCAAATGATATAGACCTGCATCAGGTCTATAAACATTACTTCCAACTATTAGAATTGAGATAATTAATGTGGATGCAAAGCAAAAAATGTAAAATTCTTTTTGAAGAAAGAAACTTGTTAATTTCTTCCACATAAATATTAACAACAATAATATTGATATAGAGTTAATTACATTTTTAAGTGGAAAGAAAAAATTTATTAGTAAGGCTATAAAAGAAATTAGTATAATTCCGTAAATAAGTTGGGTAGAATATGTGATATAATTATTTTCTTTTTTTGATATAAAATATGCTCCTAAAGGTACAATCAAACAATGTAACAAGTAAATTTTTAAAAATAGAAAAAACATTTATATGAATAATGTTGAAATAAGTATAATTATACCAGTTTTTAATGAAATAAATACACTAGAAAAACTTATAGAAAAAATAAACCAAATAAACTTAAAAAAACAAATTATAATTGTAGATGATTTTTCAACTGATGGATCTAGACAATTAATTGAAAAACTTCATCAAGAAAACGTAGAAAAGATTTTCCATGATAAAAATTATGGAAAAGGAGCGTGTATTATTAGTTCTCAAAAATATGTAGTTGGAGAATATTCAATCATACAGGATGCAGATCTAGAATACGATCCAAATGATATAATTAAAATATATGATGAAGCTAAATCTAAAAATTATGATGTAGTTTACGGCTCAAGAGTGCTTAATAAAAATAAATATCAAAATTTAGAAAATTTTAGTCATAGAGTAAGAATTTACGGAAATGTGTTTCTTACATATTTATCAAATATTCTAAATAATCAAAATTTAACAGATGCCCATACTTGCTATAAATTATTTAAAAGTCGAATATTTAAAAATATCAAATTATATGAATACGATTTTTCTTTTTGTCCAGAAATAACAACAAAACTGTCTTTAAAAAAAATTTTAATAAAAGAAATTCCTATTAATTATCAGGGCAGGACTTATTTAGAAGGAAAAAAAATTGTTGCGATGGATGGCTTAAGAGCTATTAAGACATTAATTAAATACAGATTTTTTTCTAATGATTAATTTTGTTAAGTATCGATTAATAAAGTTTTTAGAAAAAATTCCATTCATTCAAATTTTAATTTATAACAATCTTATTTATTTCAAGTTTCTACTACCCCATGACAAAGACTATTTTGCTTTAAAATTAATATTTAATAAAAATGAAAAAAAAAGTTTTGTTGATGTTGGGGGCAATATAGGAATATCAACACTGGGATTTAGACAATTAGGATTTCATAAAAACGATATTTTAGTATTTGAGCCTGATGATTATTTATATTCAAAGTTTTTAATAAAAATTCGAGGCAAACAAAAAAAAATTAAAATATTTAATTTTGGTTTATCAAATAAAAATCAAACTTCAAATTTATTTAGAGCTTTTTACAAAAATATTTTTGTACATTTTAACAATAGTTTTGACCTAAATTATTTAAAAAAAAAAATTAAAGCAAATTATCCTGAAAATTATAAAAATTTTAAGTACAAAAAAAAAAAATTTGTACTAAAGAGATTCGATGACTTAAATATCCAAAAAAATATTTCATTCATTAAAATAGATGTCGAAGGATTTGATCATTTAGTAATAAAAGGTATGAGAAAATTGATTATGAATCAAAAGCCTGTTTTTTTGATTGAATTTAATAAATCAAATTTTAAAATTATATACAATCTTTTAAAAAAAAAATATAATTGTTATATTTACATGTTAGAAAAAAATTATTTAAAAAAAATTTTACTTAAAGACTTAAATAAAATAAAAAACTTTCAGACACCTGATGCCAAATATTCAAAAAATAGTTTTAACGTTTATTTTATACCAAAAGACTATATTTTTTAGATAAAATTTAAATTAAATTTGCATTTTTGTAATACTTGAGTATTAAATTTGAAAATTACATATGGCAAAAAAAGCTTTAATTTTTGGAGTTACTGGACAAGATGGCTCTTATTTATCAAGATTTCTTTTAAAAAAAGGCTACATTGTTCACGGTGTTAAAAGACGTGGGTCTACACTAAATACAGAAAGAATAGATGATATTTACACAGACCCATTGATTAAAAAAAATAATTTTTTTTTACACTATGGAGATGTAACAGATTCACTTTCAGTAAATAATATTATTAAAAAAATTCAGCCAGATGAAATTTATAATTTAGCAGCACAATCACACGTTGCAGTTTCATTTGAAATTCCAGAGTATACTTCTAATGCTGACGCACTAGGCACGCTAAGAATATTAGAGTCTATCTCAAAATCCCGAAAAAAAATTAAATTTTACCAAGCAGGTTCATCAGAAATGTTTGGAAAAGTGCAGGAAACTCCACAAAATGAGAATACACCATTTTATCCCAGAAGTCCTTATGGTGCTGCAAAATTATATTCACATTGGATAACTGTTAATTATAGAGAATCATATAAAATTTTTGCATGTAATGGAATTTTGTTTAATCATGAAAGTCCGTTAAGAGGAGAGACTTTTGTAACTAAAAAGGTTGTACGGGCATTATGTAAAATAAAATTTAAAAAACAAAAAAAATTATTTATTGGAAATCTTTATTCAAAAAGAGATTGGGGCCATGCTGAAGATTATGTTGTTGCGATGTGGAAAATGCTTCAGCAAAAAGCACCGAGTGATTTTGTAATTTGTACAGGTAAACAATACACTATTAAACAATTTATTAATTTTACTGCAAAGAAATTAGGATTAAATATAGTTTGGAGAGGAAATGGAATAAAAGAAAAAGGTTTCGATCAAAATAATAATTGTGTAATTGAATGTAAAAATAAATATTTTAGGCCTGCCGAGGTAGATTCTTTAAAAGGTGATTATTCAAAAGCTAGAAAAATTCTTAATTGGAAACCAAAACATAATATTCATTCTTTGATAGATGATATGATAAAATATGAAATTAAGAATTTAAATAATGATAAATAAAAATTCAAAAATATTTATTGCAGGTCATAATGGTATGGTTGGATCTGCAATTTTAAAGTATTTTAAAAAAAAAAAATTTAAAAAATTATTTACAATAGATAGAAAAAAACTAGATTTAAGAAATCAAAGTAAAGTTAATACTTATTTAAAAAAAATTAAACCTGATGCAGTTATATTAGCAGCTGCTAAAGTTGGTGGCATCAATGCCAATAATGAAAAAAGAGCTGAATTCATTTATGACAATTTATCAATTCAAAATAATGTAATACATGGTAGTTATATAACTAATGTTAAAAATTTAATATTTTTGGGTTCAAGTTGTGTATATCCAAAGTTTAGTAGAATACCAATAAAAGAGACTGAGCTTTTATCTAATTATCTAGAAAAAACAAACGAGCCATATGCGATTGCTAAAATTGCAGGCATCAAAATGTGTGAAAGTTATAATTTGCAATATGGAGTTAACTACAAATGTTTAATGCCATGTAATTCGTATGGAATAAATGATAATTATGATCCATTGTATTCACACTTTTTTCCAGCCTTAATAAAAAAAATAATCGACGCGTTAAGAAGTAAAAAAGATTACATTAAAATTTGGGGATCAGGCAAACCTTTAAGAGAACTTATATATGCTGATGATATAGCAGATGCGTGCTTTTTTTTTTTAATGAAAAAAACCAAACATTCACTTATTAATATTGGTTCGGGAAGAGACAAATCAATAAACTACTATGCCAAATTTATAATGAATCATTTAGGCGTAAGATTAAAAATAATTCACGAAAAAAAAAAAATTAGAGGGTACATTTAGGAAAGTTTTAAATGTAGATTTAGCAAAAATGTATGGATGGACTTTTAAAACATCTCTTGAAAGCGGAACATCTAAAACAATAAATGATTATTTACATAATGAGATCTTAATTAAAAAAAAAAGAGTATAATTAAATTAATTTGTTAATAATTGACTTTTATAAGCTTTATGATATTAAAATCACGCCTGGTGATTATTGCGAAGGTGTTATACCCGATCCCATTCCGAACTCGGAAGTCAAGCCCTTCTGCGCCGATGGTACTTT
>MDTD01084740.1_pt1 | contig 26181 bp, 29 predicted proteins | sample 811221 | NCBI WGS metagenome assembly MDTD01 (sample SAMN05326646, study PRJNA326480) | marine metagenome | isolation source: seawater | place: Pacific Ocean: South West | collected 2011 | reverse complement strand
CTATAGCGTGTCGGAGAAAGTGGGTACGCACGTGCACCCCAGGCGGAACGCTCTCCGAGAGGTATACCCGTATCGGAACAGTGCGAAAAGAGGCTTTAGAGGAAATCCAGCCGATAAAATCCGTATGCGACATCGTCGCACAACGTCGTCGTACGCTTACTGGATACGACACACCGGGATGTTTCTGTTGTCTGCGTACTCGATCATGCTCTGCTTGCATTCATTCGTACGTTCGTCGTGCACAACACGATGATGTGTCGATCAGTCGTACAGGTGTCGGAGTCACTGGTGAAAAACCCGTCTCATGATGTCGCAAAGGGCGATTCAATGCACAATTTCCGACATGCACGATTCATCGTTGCACCGCTCATGCAGCGTGCACGCATGCGACCAGTGTGTATGGTGATCGAGTAGCACTTGATTCGGATGAAAGGGCGCATCGCAGTGAACAGCATCGAGACACATCGCTTCGGAAACGGTTTGCAGCTGCTTGTCGAGCCAAAAAAAAATGTGAAATCGTGCGGTCTGCATTGGGTTTTCCCCTCCGGAGCATGCATGGATGACGGAAATCGGGTCGGCGCATCGGTCATGCTGGCCGAAATGCTGGTGCGCGGCGCCGGTTCGATGGACAGTCGTGCACTGAGCGATGCCATGGATCGTTGCGGCATGCGACGATCCACCGACGTCGGGGTCTTCCATCTTTCGGCCTCCGCAACAATGATGGGCGCATCTCTGGACAGGGGCCTGGAGCTGTTGTCCACCATGGTGCTCGAGCCTCATCTGGCTGAGGAGTCCGTCGAACCGGTGCGGAGTCTCTGTCTGCAGTCGCTCGACTCCCTTCGGGATGAACCGCAGCACGAGGTCATGCTCCGCCTGCGGGCCCGGCACCGACGATCTCCGTTCAACCGCAACGGCTACGGCGAGCGTGACGCCATCGAATCGATGAAGCGTTGCGATCTCCAGTCCGCCTGGGAACGCGGCATCGTGCCCGATGGTGCGATGCTCGGAGTCTGCGGCGACGTGGAGCCGTCGGCTCTGGTGGATCTTCTCGAAGAACGATTCGGAACCTGGTCCGGCACGGCATCGCATCCGGAGGAGGAGAACGAATCCCGGGGCGGCGCCGAGCACGTGGATCGTGAAAGTGCGCAGGTGCACATCGCCCTCGCCTGGGATGCCCCGGCGGCATCGCATGCCGATGCCGTACTCGAGCGTCTGGCCAGCCGGATCTTCGGTGGCTCCTCGAGCGGTCGGCTGTTCACCGAGGTCCGTCAGAAGCAGTCGCTCTGCTACAGCGTGGGTGGGAGCTACCGTGTCGGTCCCGAGCGCGGAGAAATCGTCGTCTACGCCGGGACCACTCCCGAGCGAGCCCAGAAGACGCTGGATACGTGTCTTGCCGAATACCGTCGAATGAAGCAGGGCATCACCGAAGATGAGTTCAACCGTGCCCGCATCGGACTCGAGAGCGGATTGATCTTCTCCGGGGAGTCCACATCCGCTCGGGCGACGGCACTGGTGTCTGACCAGTTCCTGCTGGGTCATCCACGGTCGCTCGACGACGTACGGTCGGAGATCGCCGCCGTCACCCTGGATCAGGTCAATGCGTACCTTGCCCGGAGGAGCGATGTCGCCCCCACCATTGTCACCATGGGCCCGGCTCCGCTGGACATCGATGATTCCTAGCCGATGCGGCGTTCTGCCTGCTACCATGAAATGACATGAGCCTTCAAAGCACCGGATACCAGCAGGGAACGAGGGTCAGAGTCACGCAGCAGACGCCGCTGCGGGACCGGACCTGGAGTGAAGTCGTCGAGGGCGAAGTGATGCGGTGTCGGCAGGCCAAGACCGGCTCCTGGTTCGCCCACGCCAAGGACGACCAGCTCTGGCTCGATCGCCTGGAGCTTCGACTGGCCGATGGTGAACTGGCCGTTCTCAACCTGGATCAGTATTCGGTCGTCGAGGTCCTCGGCGACCCTCAGGGCTGATCGTCCGATCCCATCCCATCCTGCGGCAGCCGTTCGGAAGGATTCCGGACGAATCGTACACCGCTGACATCCGACAGCGTCCGTCCCTGTGGGGTCACCAGAACCGCACGCAAGCGCGGTTCGAACGGGACATCGATCCGTGGTGACAGCTCAAGGGTGACCTGGTAGGTGCGGGTGACTTCGTCGTAGTACTGCCGATTGAGCTCCAGATCGTTCAGGTCGCATTCCCATTCCGTCTTGGACATGAGCATGACACCGTCACGGCTCGGACCCGTCAGGGAAATTGTCAGCTTGCCGACCCCCCGGGTCGAGAAGCCGTCTGGATCCTGGAACTCGATGCGGGCCTGCACCATCGCCACGCCGGTTTCCCGGTCCAGCTTGATGCGTGAAATCGGATGGACCCGTATCGCCGTGGGTGCGTAGGGCCATTGGAGCGATGCGGCATCGAGTTGTATCCGTTCTCCGGACGATCCGGGAGCACACGCTCCGAGACCACTGCAGACGATGGCGGCGAACAGAATTCCGAAGCGGAAGGGCATGCCCGCAGGATACCCACGCGGGAGCCCATGGGCCGGTGAAGGAGGCGGAATCAGCCCTCGAGATCCTTGAGCAGCCCGTCGATGGCGTGTTCGTACTTCTCGGGCGTCTCGTACCCACCGGCGTCGATCGCTTCCCGGACGGAGTCGATCTTGTCGGTTCTGGTCTCCGGCAACTGGCGCAGTGCCTGCAGCCAGGAGGCGAATCGGGAGACTTCGACCCGGTCGGGCCGTTCGTGTCCTGCGGTACCGGTTGGATGTCCCACGGCCCTGGAGTCGTGTTCACGGCTCGGGCTTGAAGTTCTCTGCACAGGTCCCACCGAACCATTGGCGATCGAAGCGATGTCAGGCATCGAAATGCACTCCTGGACGATCCCTTCAGCGAGGGGATCGCGTCCTTGGGTATCCGTCTGTTTTTCGCAGATTCTTCCCTGAATCCGTATGGGGACGGGGCACCTGGGGAAACCCGCCTCCGAGGTATTCCATCGGATGACCGACCTTCCGGACTTGAACATTTCAAGGTTCGGCTGCGAAAGGGTCGCAAACCCCATTTTGACACCTCAATAGGGGTTTCGTACCGTGAGCGGTCGATCAGTTGGAGGCTCTCCGTGACCATTCGAACCGGATTACATCCCGTCTTCATTGCCTTGGTGCTCACCACCCTTCTGGGAATGGGATGCCAGCCCGACTCGAATCGGCCGGTTGCCGGCGGTGGTTCCAATGGTGCGGCATTCGAGCCCACCGAGGACACCCTTTCCGATCTGGATCTCGGCGAGGACTGGGCCCAGTACGAGCAGCAGCTTTCATCGCGGAACGCCACGGGATCGTCGACGGAGGGGGCACCGACGTTTCGGGGCGGAGCCGCGTCCGGAGGTCCGGGATTCGCCATCGTGCTGGCGACGTTCGGAGGTGACGCTCACCGTGAGCAGGCCAACCAGTTCCGGGAGCGTGCGGCCATTCTGCTGCCCGAAATGGCCGGCTCCATTCGGATCCACCCCTCCGCCGGCGGCTCGCTGGTGGTCTGCGGTGAATACGCCGGCTGGAAGGACGTGGGGGCCAAGCAGGACATCAAGACCCTTCAGGAGTTGACCATCAACGGGGTGCAGGTCTTTCCGCAGGCCATGCTGACGGAACTTTCCGTCCCGCGGGATCCGAACTCGATCGACGAGGCGGAACTCGTGTCCCTTCGACTCCGGTATCCGGACATCCGGGTCCTCTACACCCTCGAGGTCGCCATCTGGGGCGATTTCGAGAGCGGTCAGTGGCCGGAAGCCACCCGGCGACGAGCCGCCGAACGCTACGCCAGAACGCTCCGCCAGCGGGGCGTGCCTGCCTTCTACCATCACGACCCCGTCCGGGAGATGAGCATGGTCACGGTGGGTGTGTTCGATCATCGTGCCATCGACGGTCAGACCGGCTTGCGTAGCCCCCAGGTCGAACGGTTCCTGATGGACTTCCCGGAACGGATGGTCAACGGTGAGCAGATCATCGATTTGTACGATCCATCCGATCCGTCCAAGGGCGGTCGTCCCCAGGAGCCCCGGATCGTCGAGGTTCCGACTCTCTGACGGTTTCGTCAGGTCGAGGATGGGTGCCAGATCGTCTTTGATTCGACGAACGGCTCGATGTTCCACGGCGAAGCGACCAGATCATCGTCCTCCCACTGCGCTTCGGTGTGCTTGACCAGATGCACCCGTTTGAGGTTGTCAGCGGCACCTTCCTGCAGGGTGGTGCGTTGACCCGCCGTGAGATTCGCGGCCACCACCGCGTCGATCTCCCGGTGGCGTGCCACGGGTTCCAGCAGTTCCGCCCGCTGCCCGGTCAGGAGGTTCACGACTCCCGGAGGCACGTCCGACGTGGCGCAGATCTCCGAAAGCAGCACGCCCGGGAGCGGCTGGGATTCCGAGGCCACTGCGATCACCGTGCAGCCCGCGCACAGTGGAGCTGCGAGCAGCGTGACCAGTCCGAGCAGCGAAGGCGTATCGGGCGCGAAGACGGCGGTGATGCCGGTCGGCTGTGGGACGGTGAAGTTGTAGAAGGGGCCCGCCACGGGATTCTGGCACCCCAGGACCTGCTGGTACTTGTCGGACCACCCCGCAAAGCGTACGAGCCGGTCGATGGATGCTTCGACCTCGCGTCGGGCCTTGGCCGGTGTCACGCCGCCGGTGTTCCGGATGGCCATCGTGAACTCCTCTCGCCGACCTTCGAGCATCTCCGCCATCCGGTAGAGGATCTGTCCCCGAAGGTAGGCGGTGGCGTTCTCCCAGCCCGAGGCCGCCTTCCTCGCTGCTTCGACGGCATTCCGCATGTCCTTGCGGGAAGCGACGCAGGCGTGGGCGATCACCCGGTCCTTGGTGTCGTGCAGGGGCATCGACCGTCCGGATTCGGTGCGTGGAAAGGCGCCTCCGATGAAGAGCTTGCAGGTCTTGACGACGTCCAGGCGTGTGGTCATGAGTGGTTCTCGGAAGGGCCTTCCAGCAGGCGGGCGATCGATGGTCGGTAGCGTTTGAACGACACCACGGCGAGGCAGGCGAGCACCAGCCACCAGGCTCCGCCCCGTACGGCGGGGTCGCGTACGAGGATCAGGTGCTCCCAGAACTCCCAGGCTGCGTTCTTGACGAAGTGCATCCAGGCCGAGGCCGTCGCCCCGGGATCCTCGGATCCCGCCAGCAGCACGGCGTCAACCACGAACCAGGTGACCCAGGCCAGCATCAGCGCCTCCAGCAGGCGCATTGCGGCGTGACCGATGATCCGCAGCGGCAGGGTGCGTCGGGTTGTCGTGACGTCATCCATGTCAGAACTTCACGTAGGACTTGAGTCCGTGCCGGCCGCCTTCGCGGCCGAATCCTGATTCCTTGAATCCTCCGAAGGGCGATGCCGCATCGAACTTGTTGTAGGTGTTGCACCACACGACGCCCGCATCGAGCTTGCGGGCGATCTCGAAGATCTTCGCTCCGGTGTTGGTCCAGATGCCGGCGGCCAGCCCGTACGGGGTGTTGTTCGCCCGGGTCAGCGCCTCCTCGGGGGTCCGGAAGGTCATCACCGACAGCACGGGGCCGAAGATCTCCTCGCGGGCGATCAGGTGGCTCGGCTGCACACCGGTGAAGAAGCAGGGGCGATGCCAGAACCCCTTGGTGGGGAGCGGGTCGGCGGAGACCTCGTGCATGATGGCCCCCTCGTGCTCGCCGGCATCGACGTAGCGTTCGATGGTTCGAAGCTGCTCGGCGGAGTTGATGGCGCCGACGTCGGTGTTCTTGTCCAGCGGATCTCCGACGCGCAGCGACTGCATCCGATGTCGCAGCTTGTCGACGACCTCGTCGACGATCGATTCCTCCACGAACAGTCGCGATCCGGCGCAGCAGACGTGCCCCTGATTGAACCAGATCGAGGAGACGATCCCCTCGACCGCCTGGTCGATCGCCGCGTCTGCAAAGATGATGTTCGGGCTCTTGCCACCGAGTTCGAGGGTGAGCCGCTTCCCGGTTCCCGCCGCAGACCGGGCCAGGACCTTCCCGACTTCGGTCGAACCCGTGAAGGCGATCTTCTTCACGTCCGGATGGCCCGCGAGCGCTGCGCCGGTCTCGCCGGCTCCGGTGACGATGTTCACCACCCCCGGGGGCAGATCGATCTCCCGGAGGATCTCGGCGAGCTTCAAGGCCGTCAGCGATGTCGTTTCGGCCGGCTTCAGCACGCAGGTGTTGCCGCAGGCGAGCGCCGGAGCGAGCTTCCAGGCGGCCATCAGCAGCGGGAAGTTCCACGGAATGATCTGGCCGCAGACGCCCAGGGGTCTCGGCGTTCGTCCGGGGAACGCGTAGGCGAGCTTGTCGGCCCAGCCGGCGTGGTAGAAGAAGTGCTGGGCGGCCAGCGGCAGGTCCACATCCCGCGATTCCTTGATGGGCTTGCCGCCGTCCATGCTCTCAAGCACGGCCAGTTCCCGGGCCCGTTCCTGGATGCGACGGGCGATCCGGTACAGGTACTTGGCGCGTTCGCTGGGCTTCAGTCTGGCCCAGGGGCCCTGGGCGGCCTTGGCCGCCTGCACGGCATCGTCGACGTCTTTGGCACCCCCCTCGGCCACGGATGCGAGCGTCTGTTCCGTTGCCGGATTGATGGAATCGAATCGCTTGCGGGACTTCGGAGCCCGGAAGGCACCGTCGATGAAGAGTCCGTAGGACTCGTCGAGTTCGACGGGCGTCCGCTCGGGCGCCGGGCTGTAGTCCCATCCCGGGGAGGTGTGGTGCTCGTTGGTATCCGATGCGGTGGGATTCATGGTATCGACCCGTTGTATCAGGCTTCCGAGAAGTCGTGCATGGCCATGTAGCGGCCGGTGAGTCCCTTGAGGAGTTGACGGAGAAGATCGTTGGTGAGACTCGAGGCTCCGAACCGGAACAGATCCGGAGTCAACCACTCGTCTCCGAGGGTCTCCTTCACCATCACCAGGTAGTGCAGGGCCGATTTGGCGGTTCGAATGCCGCCCGCCGGCTTCATGCCGATGCGTACGCCCGTGGAGAGGAAATGGTCCCGGATCGCCTCCAGCATCACCAGCGTCACCGGCATGGTTGCTGCGGGACTGATCTTGCCGGTGGAGGTCTTGATGAACACGTCTCCATCCTGGAGCACCCCCGCGGAATCGACGGCTTCGATCGCGAGATCGCTGGCGCGTCGAACGTTGTCGTAGGTCTCCAGTTCCCCCGTCTCGAGGATGATCTTCAGGTGGGCACCGTCGCACGCCTGCCAGACCTGGCGGATCTCCTCGGCGACCTCGCCGTGCCGGCCGGAGAGAAATGCTCCCCGGTTGATGACCATGTCGATCTCGTCCGCCCCCGACTCGACCGCGGCGGTGACGTCGCGCAGTCGGACTTCCAGCGGGTATTGACCGCTGGGGAATCCGGTGGCCACGGACGCCACGTGGACCCCGGTGCCGGTGAGCATCTTGGCGGCGGTCCGCACGTGCGATGGATAGACGCAGACGGCCGCCACCGGGGGGACCGGATGATCGATCGGTCCTTCGTACGGCCGTACCGCCTTCCGGCAGAGAGCCCGGACCTTCTCGGGTGAATCCTTCCCCTCCAGGGTGGTGAGGTCCAGCATGGAGATCGCCAGACGGATTCCCGCCAGCTTGGCTTCCGTCTTGATGGACCGGCTGGTGAAGGATGCGGCTCGTTGCCGCACCATGACCGAATCGACAGGATGGTTCCGGCTGGGCTGCATGGCTTCAGTGTACCCGTGAAGAGCCGGGAAGCCTCAGGGACGCACTGCATCGAACAGATGGCCGATGAGACCCCCGTCCACCAGGGTGATGTTCATGCTGGGACCGTTCTGGGCCGCCCGGTAGGCCAGCAACACCCCGTTGTCGTTGTCGATCACGTACAGGAGGTCGGATTGGCCGTCACCGTTTCCGGTTCGGCCCGCCGCGGTCATCAGTGTGAAGGTGTCGTCGCTCGCCACGAGCCCGGCTTCGACCCTCGGCTCCGGAGACTGTCCGATCAGCAGGAGGATGCCGGCCGCCATCGCCATCGCGGTGGAGGCCAGCATGAACTTCGTGCGTCGATGGGTGGGATGGGTCGTCATCTGGTCCTGAGGATCTTCTCGATGTCCTGCTGGACGTTTCGATGGGAGATGGCCTTCATGCCCTGGCCGCCGGTGGTCCAGTCGACCAGCACCAGTTCACCGTTCCGGCTCTCGAGAATCCAGACGAAGTTGGTCGAACTCCGTTCGCCTTCGCCGGCCACCATGAGGAAGGAGCTGCGGCCGGACAGCTGGGCCTGGACGGACGGAGCGGCGAGGGTGGTGAGCAGTGCGACCAGGAGGATGGCGTTGGTGAGCAGCAGCGCAGCGATTCCCCGGGTGCTTCGGGACGACGCGGCTGGCTGGTTGGTGACCGTCACGGTGCGCTCAGTCCTGGTGACTTCGGCGAGACGGCATGAGGCTGATCGTCAGGATTACTCCGACGATGACCAGCATGATCAGGATCCCGACCCAGACCGCGGGCGTGTTCTTGTTGGCGGCCGGCTGCGGTGGTGCAAGGCTGGTCGGCATGGCGACCGCGAGCTCGGCGCAGAGCAGTGCCCCTGCGAACAGGAGCCAGCGGGTCGACTCGAGGATGTGCTTCAGATGCTGCATGATCTGGTGAGGATACCCGGGTTGCGGTGCCGCTGGCAAGACCGCTACCGCCGCAGCGAACCCGTATCCCGTGCTCCGAGGGCCCGGAAGATCTCCAGCGTCGCGTCGGAACGGTTCAGGGTGTAGAAGTGGATGCCCGCCACGCCGTGGTCGAGCAGTTCGTTGCACTGCTCCGTGGCCCACTGGACGCCCACCTGCCGAATCGCGTCGTCGTCGTCCTGGTACCGACGAATTCGGCGCTGCAGCTTGGCGGGAAAGTTCGTTCCGCCGGCGAGATCGGCCATCCGCTGCATCGTCTTGATGCCGGTGATTGGCATGATCCCCGCGATCAGCGGGATGTCGATGCCCTCAAGTTCGCACCGTTCGCACCAGTCGTGGAAGGCAACGTTGTCGAAGAACATCTGGGAGGTCACCCAGTCCGCTCCTTCATCGACCTTCGCCTTGAGGTATTCCAGCTGCCGAAGCCGGTTCGGCGTCTCCGGATGTCCTTCCGGAAATCCCGCGACCCCGATGCCGAAGCCGCGGGGATCGGGATGCTCGCCCGAATCGTTGAATGCCCTGATGTGACGAACGAGGTCGGCGGCGTGCCGGTATTCATCCGCGGCGGGGTCGTACCCCTCCTCGGCCGGGTGATCACCGCGCAGGGCGAGGATGTTGCTGACTCCGGCGGCTGCGTATCGATGCAGAATCGTCTCGATCTCGTCGTGGGTGTGCTTCACGCAGGTGAGATGGGGAACCGCGTCGACTTCTTCCGACTCGTTGAGCTGGACGACCAGATCGTTCGTGCGTTGCCGGGTCGAACCGCCTGCGCCGTAGGTGACCGAGACGAAGGAGGGTGCAAGGGCTGCGAAATCGTTCATCCGGCCCAGCAGCGCATCCCATGCCTCGTCGGTCCGGGGCGGGAAGAACTCGAAGCTGAACGTCTGCCGATCTCGCTGGAAGATGTCATGAATGTGCATCGAAGGCCATTGTACGCCATGCGAGGCCGTCCACATCGGGCCAATGTCGCATCAGCGGTACAATGGACGTCGAATGTCAGATCGAACGTCCATCCCCCGACCCACCATCAAGCGGCTCAGCCTGTACCTCCGGGAGATCGAATCCCAGGAGGCCGGTGGTGCCGTGACCGTCTCGTCCCGGACGCTCGGCAGTGCGCTGGGCATCACCGATGCGCAGGTGAGGCGAGATCTGGGCTACTTCGGCCAGTTCGGTCAGCCGGGGATCGGATACAGCGTGAAGGCGATGATTCCCCGGTTGAAGTCCATCCTTCGGATCGACCGCGAGTGGAATGCCGCTGTGGTCGGCGTTGGCAACATCGGCCGTGCGCTGCTGCACTACCCCCGCTTCACCGCGAAGGGATTCAACATCGTGGGAGCGTTCGATGTCGAGGACTCGATCATCGGAACCACCGTGGGGAACTGCCGTGTCGCCCGGATCGAGGACATCCCCCGGTTGGCGGTCGAGCTCGAGATCGAGTTCGGAATCCTGTGCGTGCCGAAGCAGGTTGCCCAGGAGGTCGCGGACCTCCTGGTGACGGCCGGGGTGCGGGGGATCCTGAACTTCACTCCCCAGCGGCTCGAAGTCGGGCCGGCGATCGATGTCGTCAGCGTCGACTTCTCGCTCGCGCTGGAACAGCTCGCCTACCAGGTCTCGGAAGAAGTGGACGGTGGCTGATCCGCTTGCTTGAGTCACGGGGACGCAGCCCGTATCCTCACGACACGGAGTCAGCATGCCAGAATCCACAGTCGATCGATACAACGAGGTTCGGTCCCGCATCGAGGCCGCTGCCGCCCGCGGCGGCCGTTCGGCCGAGGGCGTCCACCTCGTCGCCGTCACCAAGTACGCCTCGATCGCCCAGGTCCGCGAGCTCATCGAACTGGGGCACGCCGATTTCGGTGAGAGCCGAATGCAGCACTTTCTCCAATTCGCGGCCCAGGTGGACGACTTTCTCGAACGCCATCGCGAGCTGGGTCCTTCGGGGGGGAAGGTTCCTGACGCCATCCGCTGGCACTTCATCGGTCATCTCCAGCGGAACAAGGTCAAGCGGATCTTGCCGCTCACCCGACTCGTCCACTCGGTCGATTCACTTCGTCTGGCCGAGGAGATCCAGGCGTGTCCGCTCCAGCGCGAACAGCCGACCGAAGTCCTCATCCAGGTCAACACCTCCGGGGAACGTGGCAAGTACGGCATCGCGCCGGCGGCCGCGACCCATCTGATCGATCAGATGGACACGATGATGAACATCCGCATCCGCGGACTGATGTGCATGGCGCCTCAGACCGACGACGTCGACGCCATCCGCAGCACGTTCACCAGAACCCGGGAGCTCTTCGAGGAGCTCCGGACCTCGTCGGTGACGGGCGATTCGTTCGACATCCTCTCGATGGGGATGAGCGGCGATTACGAACTGGCGGTCGAGTGCGGAGCGAACATCGTGCGGGTTGGGTCCGCGATCTTCGGCCCTCCGGCGGAGCAGGATGCGACGCCGGCCGCGAACTCGTCCGACGCCTGATCAGGATCCCGTGGCGGCCGACAGATCGGCCGTGCTCATTCCACTCTGGCTCGTACCGCTCTTGAGAATCCGCCCCATGGCGGTGTTCCTTGCGTGATTCAGTTCCTGGCCGTTGAGTCCACTGGCCTTCAGCGTCGTGTAGACGGTGCGGAGTCCGTTGACGAATTCACGGGCCTGGGTGTTTCCGGAGGAGTCCAGCCAGGTCCGGAAGCCGTCGCCGGTCGCGTCGCTGCCGGCGGAATCGCGGTAGCTTGTCCACGCCTGCTGGATCGAATCCGACATGGCGGTGGTCTGATTCTGCTCGAGGATCGTCGTGGCGTCTCCGGGCTGCCGCACGAGGACGTTCTGGTACTCCTGCAGGGCCTGATCGGTGACCTTGGTGCTGATGCGGGCCTGCTTCACGCGGATGTTTCCGGTATCCGGATTCACGTTGATGGCGTTGGCCGTGTAGTCCGAGACCACGCGGGATCGGCTCAGGGAGCCACGCAACTCGCTGTCGGAGTTGGCGGGCCCTTCGACTTCGATACCGATGTCTCCGAGATCCGTCAGCAGAATCGATCCGTCGGTGTCGGCGTCAGAAAAGATCAGGAGATCGACCGGTGGTTCGGCGATCTGCGAGCCCTCCGCGATGGCCAGGGAGGGATCATCGGGATTCGGCGCAGGGGGTGCGGGCGGGACCGGAGGATTGGGCGGGACCGGAGGATTGGGCGGGACCGGAGGATTGGGCGGGACCGGAGGATTGGGCGGTCCGGGGGGCTGCGGCGGATCGGGAGGAATGGGAGGCTCGGGTGGGTCGGGACTGGACTGCTGGACCGCCTCGAGCACCAGCACGACGGTGTCGAAGTAGAAGTCCTGCATCTCGAGCGGGACGTTCTGCCACCACACGAAGTCCTCCAGCGTGGTGCTCTCGTCCGGTGAATCGTTGACGGAGGAGAACCAGGGGGTTCCGCCGTCCCCCACCGTGGTGGGTGCACTGGTGAAGCTGATGCTGCCTCCGGCGACGAAGTTCACGACGAAGCTTTCGACGTCGAAGCCCAGGTACGTCAGGATATCCAGCGGTTCGCGAAGGAAGATGGAGATCATCGGCGAATCGACCAGCAGGTTTCCGAACGTGGAGACGTCGTTGAGGGTGATCTCCCCGTTGATCGCCCGCAGTGTGAGATCGCCCAGCTGCGTGAACTTGTGGTTCTTTCCGATGTAGATCCCGCCGTTCTCGGATTGGATCTCGAGGTTTTCGGACAGGCCGATGATGTCCGCGAACGCCGTCTGCCGGCCCTCGAAGTTGTTCAGGAAGATGTCTTCGCGGGCCCGGACCAGATCACCCGACAGGATGATGAGTCCGTCCTCCGTCGTCAGTTCCATCGCGTTCAGTGGATTGACGGCTCCGATGTCGCCGTTGATCCAGACGTTGCCGGTCTGGGCGTTGGCGACGAATTGTCCCACCCCCGCGAAGGAGGTGTCGATGCTTCCGTCGACGTACACGCTGCCGCCCACGGAACGCATGAGGACGAAGGGCGAGCCGTCGAAGAGGAGGTCTCCGGTGAGCTCGAGGCCACCGTCCTGCCAGGAGATCAGTTGTGCGGTCGCGTTGGCGACAAGGTCGCCATCGTAGGTCTGCGATCCGTTCGTCCAGATGTTGATGAAGGGAAACGTCGGCGACAGGTTGATGTCGTCGGCCGCCGCGAAGACGGCGTCGCCGTCGATGTCCAGCAGGCTGGTCCGGATGCTCACGGATCCGTTTCCATCGGTTCCGGCGCGGGCCGTGAGGTCCTGCAGGCCGGTGATGGCGGCGTCGAAGTCGATGTTGCGTCCGGCGCGGAGGGTCGCGTCGTGTCGGTTGCCGCCCCCGTTGAGGCCGAACCCGTCGAGGATCCTGAGCGTTCCTGTGGTGGCTTCGAGCGTCAGGTCGCCGTCGAGCGGATTCAGGATCTGGGCTCCGATCTGCGATTCGCAGTTGATGGCTCCCACCAGCAGATCGGAGAAGGAGGCCTGGGACATGTCGGCGGCTTCCAGGTCGCTCAATGCATAGCCGGTGGTGGATCCCCGCACCTCGAAGTTGCCACCGCGGGCCGTGGCCGAGAAGGAGCCGTTGCCCGTGCGGCCTCCGACCTTCGTGTTGGCCCGGTAGAACAGTCGTTCTCCGGACACGCTGATGTTCCCGCCGTTCTGCCCGAACAGCGACGAGGCGATGGTGGTCACGGACGAACCCGGATGGAAATAGGTGGTACCGAAGGAGGTGTCGACATCGATGTCGCCCGCGGTGCCGTTCATCGAGTCTGCCGAGAGAATGGCGGAGGATCCGAAGAACGTGTTGCAGACACCGTTGATGTCGATGGAGCCGGCCGCGTCGGCACCGAACTGCTCCTCGTCCGCGGCGACGAGTCCGTTGATCACGACGGCATCGGCGCCGATGGTGATCGACCCCGTCGACGATCCGACGGTGGCGGCCTGCACGCGTGATCCGGCCTGGTTGTAGATCGATCCCCCGGCGGCGGCGAGCTCGATGGACCCTCCGTCGGCCTCGATGCGGGCGGTGCTGGTGTTGAGGATTCCGATGCCGCAGAGATCGCCCGAGTTGAGGGTGATCTGTCCTCCGGCCTGTCCGGTGGCGATCGTTCCCTCGTTCATGATCGAGACCAGCCCGGTGGTGCTGGGATCGTTCACGCCCGCCGTGGGGTTGGATGCGTCCATGTCCTGACCGTCGATGCGGAGGTGGATGCGATCGCCGAGCCGGCTGATCATCACCTCGTTCTCGCCGGTGGCCATGGAGACGATCGGGGCTTCGATGACCGCACCCTCGCGGACGTGGATCGCGCGGTGGGCCCGGCCGCCGATGAAGTGGAGTTCGTCTGCATTGAAGGACGATCCGGTCTGGAACTCGATCCGATCCGTTAGGGAGAGATTGGTGAACCGGTCGATCCCGCCGAGGAAGTCCGCGTCGGACATGCTGCCGGTGGCGGCGTACAGCCGTCCGGCGTTCATCATGGAGTTCGCGCCGAAGGTGATGCCGTTGCGATTGACGATGTAGACCTGCCCGTTGGCGGTCATGAGTCCGTTCAGAAAGGATGAGGCGTTGCCGGTGACCCGATTCAGGACCCGCCAGTTCGAGAGCATGTCGAAGTGGAGCTGTTCACCGGCTCCGATGCCGAAATGATCCCAGTTGATGATGACGTTCGACGACCCGAGGTTCACGGTCATGTTCGGGCCGTAGTTGATCGTGGCGCTTCCGTGGGTCACCACCCCGCCGGAGGGGTTCGCATCGACGGATGCGGTGAGCAGGCACAGCAGCAGTCCGGAAACGGCGAAGCCGCTCCGGACGATCCTGATTGCGCAATGACGTACGGCAGGTACCAGTCTCTTCATCGTGCTTCCCTTCCCTTGACGGGTGTCTCTCGATCGCCTCCGCACCGCCCGAAGGCGAGTGCAGTGCGACGTTTCAAGATATCACGAGCCGCTTTGCGTTGCCCTTGATTTACCGTGATTTGGGGTCTGATAACCGATCGTGGCCGTGTAAACGGTGCATCCCGCACGATCGGGTGGTTCAGAAGGTGATGGTGCCGCTGGCGTAGAGCCGTTCGTCTCCGACCTTGACGCCGGCCGCAGGCAGATCCTTCAACGGGAACCCCCAGTCGAGCCGGAACCGGAAGTTGGTCCGGAAGAGGAATTCGAGTCCGACCCCGGCACCCATCAGCGTCTCGTCCTCCTCGAACGGGAATGCGTCCGCCGGCATCACCATGCCGTAGTCGAAGAAGCCGCAGAGGATGAGATCCCAGTCGGTTCGGCCGTAGACGTGCTGCGGTGCAGCGCGGAACTGGCCGCCGAAGAGTTCCATGGGTTCGGGATTGACGGCGAAGGCGCGGGGGATGTGGTAGCGGTATTCGGCCTTCGCCACGATCGACGAGTCGCCGGCGGCCACGGATTGGGGATAGCCGCGCACCGAGTACATGCCGCCGATCACCTGCTGGAACTGGGGCAGCAGACGGCTGCCGAACGAATACTGGCCGCCGAAGTACAGCATGATCTCGTGCGCAAGCGTCGAGGTCTCGGGTGTGTCGGGGTCCGCGAAGCCCGCGGGGTTCAGCAGCGGCTCCAGGAAGAAGTACTGCACGGCGCTCCAGTTCAGGCGGGCCCACCGGTTCGCGGTGTCCAGACGGGAACCGAGATCGAGTAGCGTGCGCTCATCGTGGCCGAGTAGGTTGAACTCGATCCCCAGCGATCCGCTGAAGTTGGACCAGTCTCCGAGGTGATCCGCCTGCAGCATGATGTAGGGAATCAGGAAGTTCGCGCTGGCCTGGGTCAGCAGGAGGTTGTTGTTGACTTCCAGGTGCTGCAGCCGGACGCCGCCGACCAGATCCAGGAAAAAGGACCCATTCTGCGCGATGTTCGTGGTGATGCTGCCGTTGATCGACCACGAGTTTCCGGTGAAGGCGTCGTCGAGCACGCCGAATTCGTCCGCGAAGAACTCGCTCCAATCGCCTCCGACGGCCCATCGGGTCCGTTCGGTGCCCGCGACCTTGGCGGTGTATTCGGCGAAGACCGCGTTGGACGAGCTGAAGTCCGAAGTGAGGTATTCGAGCGAGAAGGTGTCGTCGTTGCCGGTCAGCTGGGAGGTGAACAGGCCGTAGCGCTGCCGGAAGTACCCTTCCTGCTGGGTGCCGGTGTTCGAGAATTCCATGAACAGCGAGAGCGGCCTGGATTCCCACACCAGGAAATCGAGTCCAACGCCTCCGGGCTGCGAAGCGGCTCCGACGGACGCTTCGACGTTGCGGCCGGGATGCCGGCTGAGGTACAGGAAGTAGTCCTCGAGATTCTTCCTCCAGAGCAGATCGCCTTCACCGTCGTCGTCCGCGGGCTTCAGCGGTGCGTTGTCGATGATGTGCCGGTGGGCCGGGTGGTTGATGCGATCCTCGTCGGGGATGCGTTCGCCGGACGCGAGCGTCCGGATCCCCTGGACCCGTCCCACGGCGATGTCGATGGTCAGACCGCGGTCGCCGGACGGTCTCGGATCTTGTCCACGCGTCTGGGGGTCGTCCGAGATCTGGTCCGGGTCGAAGGTCACGAACACCCCCATCAATCCGTCGTTGATCAGTCTCGCACTCAGTGTGGTCGAGATCGTCGCCAGAGCGGAGGAGTAGTAGGTCGCGGGACCCTCCGCATTCAGTTGCTGCAGGGTCACCATGCTGTTGGTGGTTTCCGCTCGGGGTCGGACCCAGCCGTCCGTGGTGCGGGCCAGCGCGATCGGGGTCGTGAGCATGGAGGCTTCTTCCGGCAGGTCCGGATGGTCCCATCGCCATTGGATGGAGAAGGATGACACCTCGTAGGGAAGTCCGTCGACCTCGGGATCCGGCGACACATCGGCCTTGGCAGGGAGTGTGGCGGCCATCATCGCGGCCAGACAGGCGAGGCGTCTGAGATGGATTCTCATGTCGAAATCCCTGATCGTCACTGTTTGGAAGAATCGAACGTCGATCCCATAGGGTACCCCGCCGGGCCATTTCGATCGAATCCTCCATATCGGACCCTCGCATGAATCTCAGGGCCGTTTTTCAGGGTTGGTGAAAGGACTGTCCGGGGGTTCGATTGTCCTTCCTGCACACGGGACAACAAAAAACAATCAAGTCCCACCCTCCACTGAAGTCGCCCCCGCATCAGGACGAAGTCCAGAGAAGACCTTCACCAAGCGTGAAGCAAGCTGTCTCCACCGCAAGAGGATCGAACCATGAACGCACGGATGAACGGAATCGCACTCGGATGTCTCGCACTCGGCCTTCTCTCCGGCTGCACCTCGCATTCCACAAAGCCGACCCACGTGGCCCTGGCTTCGATGGACAGCCTGACGATGCACGCCGATTCGTACGATCCCCTGCTGCTCGCCTCCGGTGACAGCCTGGGCATGGAACTGCATGTCTGGCACGTGGTCAGCACCGACCCCGATCCCGAATGGATGCTGGCGGTCGGCGACTGAGCAGAACGAACAACTTCTTGTGGGGGTGAGGCGGCATGGCCAGGCGGCGATGCCGCCTCGTCATTTTCAGTCGTACTGCTCGAGCAGTTGATCGATCGCTTTCTTCTCACGCTGATTCGCGGCGGTCTGGCGGATGCGGCGCAGGGTGGTACGGACCGCCTGTCGTCCGCCCGTCCGATCCAGGGCGGGGGCCAGACGCTGCATGTCTCCGCTGGGATACCGGCGACGGATGGCGTTCGTCATCAGTTCAATCGTCTCCGGATCGACTTCCTGGGCGAGGGTCGGTCCGACGAGCGACCACAGCATGTCCAGTTCCCGCTGGTTCGGCCGGACGGCATCGCGGTCCGCGAAACACACGCTCCAGGCCTCCAGGAATGCCGTCCGGTCTCCCCCCCGAAACAGCGGGGGCAGCGCGACGCGAGCGGTTTCCGGGCCTCCGGCTCCGTCCTTGACGGCCCGTGCCCAGAGATCCCGGGCCAGTCCATCGAGATTGATCAGGATGAACAGCCGGATCGTCTCGGCGAACGCGTCGTCGGACGGTGCATCCAGGGCCCGCTCCATCGCCTTCCTGGCCGCTTCGTTCAGATTCTCGGCCGATCCACCGTCGATGGGTGCGAGGGGTCGGCCCGCGTCCTTGGCGCCGCCACTGAGCATCATCGGATCACCGAAGAGATTCACCCGCCACGCGACGGACAGCGGGGCTTCGCCTTCCCAGAGCCGAACCGAAGGTCCGAGGGGGATGAGGCTGATGATTCGCCTGGCGACCTCGTAGGCCGGCCGGAAGGCACTGAGCAGCGGTTCGTGCGAGGAGGCGTAGGCCGCATAGGCCCCGTTGCGCATCCAGCGCCCGCCGATGGTGTTCGGATCATCCGGTGTCTTCATCGACCAGCTGTGGATGAGGTAGAGGAACGCGGGGCGATCCAGGACCGGAACGTCATAGGGCGAGCAGCGGTCCGGTCCGAGATCGAAGAAGTCCGCATTGCCGCTGGAGTTCATGTAGATCTGATCGGCATCGATGCCGGTCGACGTCGCGGCCTGGAACGACGATCGCGTGAGGTTCTCGTGCAGTTCGACCTCGTAGTCGTGCTGTTCGTACATGATCGCGGTGCGACCCATCTGGTACGCATCGCGGCCTTCCTCGTGCTGGTAGGAGTCTCCCAGCCACACCGTGGTGCGGGTCAGGAAGAAGCTGCACATCGCGGCGTACAGCGACGATCGCTGACTGCCGAGGATCCAGCCCGTGAAGGCCCAGCGACGCCCGTCGAGGTGGCGACCGATCACGTCGGTGATCGCCTTGGGTCCGTTCCGGATCGCCGGGGGGAGCCGATCCGGCAGCGCCCCGCCGATGTCCACGTTGGTCCGAGCGGCCATGGTCCGGCAGACGGTCAGGAAATCGAAGCGGTCTCCGACCTCCGTGTATTCGGTCCCGGACCGGCGGACCATGCGCTCGATGCGGTCCATGAGCTCGCGGGTCCGTGCATCCGAGAGGATGTCGCCCGGCTGGCCCAGATCCTCGTCGATGTAGAAGATGTCGAGGCCCCGGGCCGCGGCCAATGCGATGCCGCCGACCCAGGCGGGATCCTTGAGAGAGGTCACGACGGCGCCCATCGGCTTGAACCCACGATCGCCCATGACGTCTGCGTACGAGACGCCGAAGGTGTTCTCCACCCGCCACGAGTTCGCCACGGTGCGATCGATCAACGTCCGGCGTGCCGTCATGTCCTCGGGCAGGGTGCCGACCGAAGCACGTCGGAAGACCGCATCCGGCCGGTAGGCACGAATGAACATCGGAGCGTAGAAGTCGTCCTCGAAGAGGATCGGCCATTTGGCCTCCGTGCTCCATCGTGAAAGCTCGTCGATGAATGTCGCGGCGTTGGGAACCAGCACCACCTGCTTGACGATGGGATGGGTGTTCTGCGTCACCAGCAGGGTGAGCGACTGCCGCCGTGCCCAGTGCACGCTCTCCTCGTACGTCTTGCCCTGGGCGTCCTCGATGGTCGTGGGACCCACCTGCGCCCGGACGAAGTCTGGCGACGTCAGGGGTGCGGCGGCCAGCAGGAGCACCAGAGCGGTTCGATTCGATCGCATATCAACAGTGTAGGCCCAACTCGCTCACGGCAGGCCCAACCCACGTATGCTTGACCCCATGCCCTGCACCCACCGCATCATCTCCATCGGTACCCTGCCCGCCCATCCGCTGAGGGGCGAGGAGGGCGTCGTCCGCTCCGCCCACGCCACGACTTCGCTGCTCGAAGTCGATGGGCGGCGCATTCTCGTGAATCCCTCCTTGCCGCCCCAGGTGCTGGAGGTCCGTCTGGATGAACGGGCGTCGATGCGGTTGGCGGACATCACGGATGTCTTCATGACCAGCTTCTACCCCGATCACCGCCGATCGCTGCCCGCCCTGGAGCACGCCGAATGGTGGGTGTCGGAGGCGGAGCGCGACGCAATGCAGGACTTCCTCGACGGTGAGCAGTCCGGAGCCGATTCGCACGACGATCGGGAACGGCAGGGATTGATCCGGTCCGAGCGGGAGCTCGTGGAGCGGACCCGGATCGCACCGGATGAACTGGCGGAGGGGGTCGATCTCTTTCCGCTGCCCGGGATCTCACCCGGTTCCTGCGGTCTGCTGCTGCCGCTGCCGCAGCAGACGGTGCTCATCTGCGGCGATGCGGTGGCGACGAGCGAGCACCTCGAACAGGGGCAGGTGCTGGCCAGCTGCTGGAATCGCGAACAGGCGCTCGAGTCCTTCAAGGACGCGATCGAGATCGCGGACATGCTCGTGCTCGGACGCGACAACGCAGTTCCGAATCCGATTCGATCCGGTGGCCTGCTCGGCTGATCAGTCGACGTGTCCGTCCCGGGCCATGCGTCGCAGGGGGCCGTCGGGATCGGCCTGGAGACTGCGCAGCCGTTCGATCACCAGTTCGGGCACCATGGTGCTGAGCCGGTCGACGTCGGCTCCCAGTCCAGCGATCTGGCGAATGAGGCCCGACGAGGTGAAGGCGTAGGTTTCGCCGGTGACGATGAAGACCGTCTCGACGTCCGCGACCTGACGGTTCGTGATCGCCAACTGGCATTCACCGGCGAGATCCGTGACGTTTCGGATGCCGCGGACCAGCGCCACCGCACCGACCTCCCGGGCGAAGTCGACGGTCAACCCCTGGTAGGACCGGACTCCGACCTCGGCGAGCTCCGGACCCGTCGCGAGTTCCGCCACGAGCTGCCTGGCCATCGCCTCCCGTTCCTCCACGGGGAACAGGGACGGCTTGTCCGGGTTCTGTCCGATGCCGAGGATGATGCGGTCGAACATCCCGCGCGCCCGGTGCAGGACGTCCAGATGGCCGTTGGTGATCGGATCGAAGGATCCGGCGTAGATGGCGAGGTGCTCGTTCACGACCCCACAGGGTAGCGACTCCGACGACGGAATCACGCGTCACCCCCCCAGACCTCCCAGACGGAGGGTCGGCGGGATCTTTCGCGGAGGAACGCTTGCCCGACGGCACGGGGAATTCGACCGTGTACCTGACGCACGGGGGAACCGAGTGCCTTCCCCCTGAAGGGTCCCGTTCGGACCACCTCCCCGGTCGGGGCCGACTCCCTCCCGCACTCCCAGCGATTGCGGGTGAACACTCTCTCTCTTCCCTTCCTCCCTCCAATCAGGGAGCACCGATTCAGCCTCGTGCGTGCCGCGGCTTCCGAAAGGAGGCCGCGGCTGTCATGGGGCGGACTCGTCCAGGCGATCGAGTCCCGCTTCCACCAGCAGATCCCGGAAGTTGTCGGAGAACACGAAGTTCTCCTCCGGAAACTCGATGCCGGCCATGTTCTGGTCGACGTGGCTGAACATCAGGTCGATGGTGCCGAGCTCGTCCCACGTCCGGTCGTCTCGGGAACGAAGGACGCGACCGGAGGTCGAGGCGCCCTTGTCATCCATCCGATCGATGGTCGCCTCGAAGCGGATGGTGTCGCCGGGGCCGGCATCGGCGTCGAGTCGGGCTCGGGCGATCTTGGCGAGGATGACCTTCTCCCGGAACCCGTTGGCCGAACCGACCAGGATGCCGGCGGTCTGTGCCATGCCTTCGACCACCAGGGGCATGGGCAGCACGTCCATTCGTCCGTGGTCGTTCATTCTCGGAATGTTGGTCCGCTGGTTGTCGAGTGCCGCATCGACGTCCTTGACCGCCACGAGGCGTGTCTCGGGCTCGAAGTCCACGACACGATCGATCCACATCCAGCGCATGACGACTCAGGTCGCGGCGGCTTCACCGGCCAGCTTGTTCGATACGAAGTTGACCAGCGACTGCACGGTGATGAGATCCGCGACCTTGCTGACCTGGGGATCGGAGCTGAAGGCCGTGAAGTCGATGTGCGGCATCCGTTCCCGGAGCATGCCGAGCCCCGCTTCGGTGAACTTTCCGTCGTCGACCCAGTCGGCGTTGTCCATCAGGTTCTCGGGGAAGAGTTCGCCCTGGGAGATCTTGAACGGTGCGTCGTCGGTCGAGAACGCCTTTTCGAGCCGGAAGACGATGTCGAGGAAATCGATCGATTCCGCGTCGAGGTCGCCGGTGAGGCTGGCGGTTGGGGTGATCTCGTCGGCATCGGCGCCGAGCGCCTCCTCGAGTACTTCCTGGACCTTCGCGAAGATCTCATCCTTGCTCATGGACATGTCGGGACAGCTCCTGTGCTTGGTCCGGGTGCGAGACCCCACCGATCCTTCGGTGTCGGGCGTTCATCCCCTGGGGATGTCGCATCGTGGACGCATGGTAAACCTTCCGGAGAGAACTGTCTCCCCGTCGCCTTCGATTCCTGGTCCTCGCCGCAGAATCCCGCTTCCCTTGCAGGCGACCAGATCTCCTTCGGTCTTGAGGATCCGGACCTCCACTTCGAGGGATTCTCCGGGACGGACCATCTGGCCGTATTTCATGGCCTTGACTTCCCCCAGGACCCACGGACCGTCCTCCCGTTCCGGCAGGAGGAGCCGGGCGGCCTGCACGAGGGTCTCGAGCATCATCACCCCGGGCATGATCGGGAAGGTCGGAAAGTGGTCCTTGAGGTACGCCTCGCTGCCGTCGAGTTCCTTGACGGCGACGATCCGGTCCCCGGTCTGCTCCAGCACGTTGTTGATCATGGTTTCGGGCATGGTGGTGGTCCTGCTGGCGTGGAGTGTAGCCCGTCCGCCCCGGGGGCGGCCCCCATCGGCGATGCTTGGCAGCGGCCCCCCGGGAGACTATCCTGTGCGGCTCGTTCGGCCCCGCCGAGCTCCGTTAACCCGAGTGCAGAGAGGACCTGCTCATGGCCAGTACCGGCACTATCGTCCAGGTGATCGGATCCACCTTCGACGCAAGATTTCCCGAGGATGATCTCCCGGATCTCTACAACGCCGTCACCGTCGATCTCGAAGTCGACGGTGTCAAGAGCGTTCTCTTCGGCGAGGTCAGCAAGCACCTCGGCGGCGGCGACGTCCGTTGCGTATCGCTGGGTTCGACCGACGGCATGACCCGCGGTCAGGCCTGCGTCGACACCGGTGCACCGGTCCAGGTGCCCGTGGGCGAGGAAGTGCTCGGCCGCGTGTTCAACCTGCTGGGCGATCCGATCGACGAGCGGGGACCGGTGGCCACGGAGAACCGTCGACCGATCCACGCGGCGCCGCCCAAGCTCGAGAACCTCAACCCGAAGACCGAGATCCTCGAGACCGGCATCAAGGTCGTCGATCTGCTGTGTCCGTTCGTCCGCGGCGGCAAGATCGGACTGTTCGGTGGAGCCGGCGTCGGAAAGACCGTGATCATCCAGGAGATGATCGCCCGTGTCGCCCGTGAGTTCGGCGGCTACTCCGTGTTCTGCGGAGTCGGCGAACGAACCCGTGAGGGCAACGACCTCTGGCGCGAGATGCAGGAGGCCGAATACACCGACGAGCACGGCAACACCGCCCACGTCATCGACAAGGTGGCCATGGTGTTCGGTCAGATGAACGAACCTCCCGGATCGCGTCTCCGGGTCGCCCTCTCCGGCCTCGCGATGGCCGAGGAGTTCCGTGACGCATCCGGCAAGGAGACCCTGATCTTCGTCGACAACATCTTCCGGTTCACCCAGGCCGGCTCCGAGGTCTCCGCCCTGCTGGGCCGGATGCCCTCCGCCGTGGGATACCAGCCCACCCTCTCCACCGAGATGGGCGAGCTGCAGGAGCGGATCACGTCGACCGACAAGGGTGCGATCACGTCGGTGCAGGCCATCTACGTGCCGGCAGACGACCTGACCGACCCCGCGCCCGCCACGGCCTTCACCCACCTCGATGCCTTCGTGGTGCTCGAGCGTGGCATCGCCGAGAAGGGCATCTACCCCGCCGTGGATCCGCTGTCCTCCACGTCGAGCATTCTCGACCCGCAGGTGCTGGGCGAGCGGCACTACAACTGCGCCCGCCGGGTGCAGCAGATCCTCCAGCGGTACCGCGATCTCCAGGACATCATCGCCATTCTGGGCGTCGACGAACTGGCCGAGGACGACAAGCTGGTCGTCAACCGTGCCCGCCGCATCGAGCGATTCCTCAGCCAGCCCTGCTACGTGGCCGAGCAGTTCACCGGTTTCCCCGGCGTCACCACGTCGCTGGCCGACACCATCGACTCCTTCGAGCGTCTCTGCGAGGGCGAAGGCGACGATCTGCCCGAGTCCGCCTTCATGTACGTCGGCAACCTCGACGATGCGAAGCGCAAGGCCGAGGAGATGGCAGCGTCCGTCGCCTGATCGGGTTTCTTCCGTCATTCCAAGCCCCCGCGTCCTCCCGACGCGGGGGCTTTTTCACAACCCTCTCCTGCGCGGTACGCTGCCCGAACTTCGGGACGCAGGCGACGTACGACTTGCGGCAATCACCAACGAGGATTCAGACCATGCATCGAGTACAGACCACCCTCCTGCTTCTGGCCGTCGCCGGCCTTCTCCTGATCGGCTGCGACAAGGCCGCACCGTCGTCGGCCAACGCCGCATCGACGTCCGCTTCGGAATCGAAGACGGAACCTTCGACCGCGTCCGATCCCGAGCCCGCGGCCGATCCCGCTGCCGCATCCGAACCGGAACCCGCGTCCGAACCGGAACCGACTCCCGAACCGGAACCGACTCCCGAGCCGGAGCCCGCTCCCGAAGCCGCGCCCGAGCCCGAGTCCGCCCCGTCGCAGGGCCCGATCATCGCCCACCTGCCCGGTGACGTCCCCATGAACAAGACCATGAAGCCGTTGCAGAAGCATCCCGAATACTGGGTCGCCGACATCAGCGTGGCCGAGGTGGCCGAAGGCGAGGCGCCGCCCGCCGCCATCACGGACGAGACCCAGGCGGTTTCGATCGTGATGACCGCCTACAACATGCACGGTGACCACGGCCATCTGCTGCTCAGCCGCGAGATGGTGGTTCCGCTCGACGACAAGATGGTGTTCCCGGGCTGGCAGGAGGCCCTCTCCGGTCAGCGGGTGGGTGACAAGCGCAAGATCTGGGCCAGTTCCAAGACCGTCCCCAGCCAGCAGATGGCCCAGGGTGCTCCGGTCGTCTTCGACATCGAACTGCAGGGGATCGATCAGTTCATCACCGTGCCGGCTCCGGCCGATCTGCCCGGCGCACCGGTCGGCGACGCCCAGCTCCAGACGAGCGAAACCGGTCTGGAGTGGTACGACGTCGTCGTCGGCGAGGGTGGTTCGCCCGCCTCCGACGACCGCGTGAAGGTCCACTATTCCGGCTGGCTGGTGAACGGAACCGCCTTCGATTCCTCGAAGAACAGCGGAGTCCCCTTCACCGTCGACATGCGCGGCGGGGTGATCCCCGGTTGGCTCGAGGGACTCAAGACCATGCAGGTCGGCGGCACCCGCAAGCTGATCATTCCGCAGCAGCTGGCCTACGGCTGGAATCCCCGCCCCGGCAGTCCGATTCCGCCGGGAGCGACGCTGATCTTCGACGTCGAGATGCTCGAGATCGTGGACGAGGATGCCCCGGCCGACAGCGGCGGAGGCAAGTGATCGGTCCCGCATGATCCGAGGTCTGGTCGTCATCCTGCTCGGGGCGTTGGCCGGTTGCACGGCCGGACCCCATCCCCAGGCGCGGCCACTCTTCAACGGAACCGACCTCGTCGGCTGGAAGGGACTCGTCGGCAATCCGATCAGTCGGGCGAAGATGACGCCCGAGGAGCTTGCCACGGCCCAGGCGAAGGCCGACGATTCGATGCGTGCGCACTGGACCGTGGAGGACGGGGTCCTGATCTTCGACGGCAAGGGCGACAATCTCGTCACCGTCGACGACTTCGGGGATTTCGAACTCTGGGTCGATTGGAAGATCGAACCGAGGGGGGACAGCGGCATCTACCTTCGCGGCAGTCCGCAGGTGCAGATCTGGGACGACAAGATCGGTTCCGGAGGGCTGTACAACAACCAGCGCGGCCGGTCGAAGCCCCTCGTCGCCGCGGATCGTCCGGTCGGCGAATGGAACACGTTCCACATCGTGATGGAGGGTGAACTGGTGACGGTGCGGCTGAACGACCGACTGGTCGTGGACGGCGTCCGGCTGGAGAACTACTGGGATCGCTCGAAGCCGATCTTCCCGAGCGGTCCGATCGAACTGCAGAACCACGGCAACACGCTCTCCTTCCGGAACATCTGGATCCTCGAGCGATGAACCACCGTGTGCCACTGAAGTACCGGAACTTCCCGGGACCGTTCCAGCCCTATGCCCCCCGGGTCGCCCGGCCCGTCGAGCTGTGGTTCTGGGTGGTCTACCTCGCCCTGGTGCTGGCGGTGACCGGCGTCATGATGGATTGGCCCTTACTGTCGTACATCGCGATCTCCGGCGGCATCGCCGTCTCGGTGTGGCTGCTTCGCCGCTGGCGTGGGCGTCTCCGCCGGCATGATTGGCTGCTCTGCACCTGGTGCGGCTACCCGCTCGGTGGCGGTGAGCCACAGGGGCAGTGTCCGGAGTGCGGCCGCCCGTACACCCATGCCTCCACCCGTTGGGGATGGAAGGTGCTCTGCGGGGAGTGGTCCGAGGAGATGGATCCTCCACCGCCTCTGCCCCGTCGGGAGTAGGTGCGGTTCGCGG
>MDTD01108258.1_pt1 | contig 26186 bp, 21 predicted proteins | sample 811221 | NCBI WGS metagenome assembly MDTD01 (sample SAMN05326646, study PRJNA326480) | marine metagenome | isolation source: seawater | place: Pacific Ocean: South West | collected 2011 | reverse complement strand
GAAATTTTCCCGATCGAAAGCTTTGATAAGCAGCTGGTGATCGAATTCGTTGATTACAATGTTGGTGCCCCTAAAAAAACAACTGTAGATTGTGTTAAAGACGGAGATACTTTTCAATCCCCGTTGCATGTTAATTTTTTACTTAAAAACAATAATCAGGAAGTGCCGGAGCGTGTTTACCTTGGCGAAATCCCGATTATGACTGAACGCGGTACCTTTGTCTTCAATGGTGCTGAGCGTGTTATTATTAGTCAGCTGCACCGTTCTCCGGGCATCTGCTATGAGCGCGACCGCCATACCAGCGGCCGGACGCTTTATTCCTACCGCATTATACCGGACCGTGGTTCCTGGCTGGAAGTACAGTTCGATATTAACGATATGATATACATTTACCTTGACCGTCGTCGCCGTCGGCGCAAATTTCTCATCACCACCTTCCTGCGCGCTATCGGTTACGAAACTAACAAGGATATCCTGACTGCTGCAGGCTGTGAAGTCTCCAGTAAATCTGTTTCATCACTGCTGAAAGAAGAAGACCTCGGCGCCTATTATTTCGCTGACGACGTAACTAACGATTCTGATCAGGTCATCATCGATGAACTGGTTAAATTGAACGAGTCCCACCTGCAGATGCTGCAGGAGGCCGGGATCTCCAAGATCGAGATCGTCAAAGTTAACGACGGCGGCGAATACATGATTGGCTGTTTGCGCAAAGATCCGTCTCGTAACGGCGAAGAAGCTCTGAAAGAGATTTACCGTCGTATGCGTCCCGGTGATCCGCCGAACGTACAGAACGCGAAACAACTTATCAAACGCCTGTTCTTCGATATCAAGCGTTATGACCTCGGTGTTGTCGGTCGTTACAAAATTAACGAGAAACTCGGTCTTGATTTCCCGTTGACAGAACGTACTCTGTTGCCGGAAGACCTGCTCCACGCCACCCTCGGCCTGATCGAGTTGCGCAACACCGGCGGTAACACTGATGATATTGACCATCTTGGCAGTCGTCGTGTTAAAACTGTTGGTGAGCTGCTCCAGAATCATTGTCGTGTCGGTCTTCTGAGAACCGAGCGCCTGATTCGTGAACGCATGACTCTGATGAGCTCTGACGAAACAAACCTTTCTCCGAGCAAACTGATTAATCCGAAAGCTTTCTCAAGTGTTATTCGCGACTTTTTCGCGAGAAACCAGCATTCCCAGTTCATGGACCAGACAAACCCGTTGAGTGAGCTGACTAATAAACGTCGTTTGAGTGCTCTTGGCCCTGGTGGTCTGAGCCGCGAACGCGCCGGTTTTGAAGTTCGTGACGTTCACTCCAGTCACTACGGACGTATCTGCCCGATTGAAACACCTGAAGGTCCGAACATTGGTCTTATCTCATCAATGTCGCTTTACTCGCGCATTAATAATATGGGTTTCCTCGAAACTCCATACCGTAAGGTTACTAAAGGTAAGGTTACCGATCAGATCGATTACCTGACTGCAGATAAAGAAGAGCAGTTCGTTATCGCCCAGGCGAATGCACCGCTCGATGGAAAAGGCCGTTTTTCAAGACCTATGGTTATGAGCCGCTATCGCGGTGAATCTGAAGAACATCCGCGTGAAGACGTTCAGTATATGGACGTATCGCCGAAACAGCTGGTCAGTGCCGCTGCCGGTATCATCCCGTTCCTTGAACACGATGATGCTAACCGTGCTTTGATGGGCTCGAACATGCAGCGTCAGGCGGTTCCGTTGATTACAACTGAATCTCCGCTGGTCGGTACCGGACTTGAAGGCAAGCTTGCCCGTGATTCACGAGCTGTTGTTATGGCCGCTCAGGATGGTATAGTTGCTGAAGTTTCCGGTCACAAGGTAGTCCTTACTTCTGACGGTAAGCCGCTTGGTAAAACCAGCGACAAGAAGCCGCAGATTTATGAATTGAACAAGTTCCTGCGCAGTAACGCCGCGACCTGTATTAATCAGCGTCCGATCGTTCGTTCCGGAATGGAAATCAAAGCCGGCGATGTTATCGCCGACGGCGCTTCCACCGAAGACGGCGAACTGGCTCTGGGTAAAAACGTGGTTGTTGCTTTCATGCCGTGGAACGGTTACAACTTTGAGGATGCTATCGTTGTAAGTGAGCGTCTTGTAAAAGAAGATGTATACAGCAGTATCCACGTTGATGTATTTGAAATCACCAGTCGTGAAACCAAGCTTGGTCCGGAAGAGATCACCCGTGACATCCCGAATGTCGGTGATGAAGCCCTCCGTCACCTTGGCCCCGATGGTGTTGTTGTTCCCGGTGCTGAAGTATCACCTGGAGATATTCTGGTTGGTAAAACCACTCCGAAGAGCGAGACTGAACTTGCTCCTGAAGAGCGCTTGTTGAGAGCTATCTTCGGTGAAAAAGCAGCCGATGTAAAAGACTCTTCACTGGTTGTTCCCAGTGGTAAGGGCGGTATCGTGATGGATGTTCGTGTCGAATATGCCAAGGATCCGAACCGCCAAAGCATTACCAAGCAGGAGTTCAAACGTCAGAACAAGGTTGCCAAGGAACAGTATAAACAAGGCTTCTCAAAGCTGGTTGACGAGTTGACCGAGCGTTTGGCTGAAGTCATGGAAAAACAGAAACTGCCGCATCCGATCTATGATGAATCGTCAAGTCGTGATAACGCTGTTTTGATCAGTTCCAATCGCAGAGTGACCATCAGCTCCATCAAGAAGCTGGCGTCAAAATATGACTCATGGCGTATGGAAGACTGTAAAATGAAAGACGATATCAAAACGATCATTGATAGTTTCATTCCGCAGTTTGAAGAAGTCAAGACCACCTGGGAAGATGCTGTTGAACTGTTGCAGAATGGTGAAAGCGTTGATCCTGGTATCATTAAGAAAGTTAAAGTATATGTCGCCTCCCAGCGTAAGTTGCAGGTCGGGGACAAGATGGCTGGTCGCCACGGTAATAAAGGTATTGTCGCAAAGATCGTTCCGGTCGAAGATATGCCTTATCTGCCTGACGGCACTCCGGTCGATATCGTTCTCAATCCGCTTGGCGTACCTTCCCGTATGAATGTCGGACAGGTACTGGAAACACATCTGGGTTGGGCCGCAAAGATGCTTGGACTGAAAATCGCGACTCCTGTTTTCGACGGTATTCCGGAAAATGAGATTGTCGATTTGATGGTCAAAGCTAATGATAAAGTTGAAGAGGAAACCGGCACCAATTATCATTGGGGATTTGATAAAGATCCTGGCTCCGGGGAACTTTTCTTTGACGGTAAGGTTGATCTTTATGACGGCCGTACCGGTGATAAATTCGATCAGCGTGTCATGGTCGGTCTGATTTACATGCTTAAACTGGACCACCTGGTCGCTAATAAAATACACGCCCGTGCCGTCGGCCCTTACTCGCTGGTTACCCAGCAGCCACTCGGCGGTAAAGCACAGCACGGTGGACAGCGTTTTGGTGAAATGGAAGTTTGGGCGCTTGAAGCATATGGCGCCGCTTATACTCTCCAGGAAATGCTTACTGTCAAGAGTGACGACGTTTCAGGACGTGCCCGGATTTACGAGTCAATCGTTAAGGGCCGCAATGTTCTTGAAGCCAGCAGACCGGAATCGTTCAACGTGTTGATTAAAGAAATGCAAAGCCTTGGACTGGATATTCGCACTGTGAAGAAGTCCGGGGTTAAACCGCCATATGGAGGAACGAACTTTGATTGATAATACATACGCATTACGTGAGCTTCTCGGCCAGTCATCCGGAGCTACTTTTGAAGCGGTATCCATAAACGTTGCCTCTTCAGATGTGATCCGTTCATGGAGCCATGGCGAAATAAAGAACCCGGAAACGATCAATTACCGCAGTTTCAAGCCCGAAAAGGGCGGCTTGTTCTGCGAACGCATCTTCGGTCCTTCAAAAGACTGGGAATGTAACTGTGGTAAATACAAGCGCGTTAAACATAAAGGCGTTGTTTGTGATCGTTGCGGAGTTGAAGTAACTCAGTCCAAAGTGCGTCGTGAGCGCATGGGTCATATTGAACTTGCAGTTCCGGTTTCACATATCTGGTTCTTCAAGTGTATGCCCAGCCGTATCGGTTTGATGCTCAATCTTACTGCCAGAGCGCTTGAACGTATCATCTATTATGAAGACTGGGTCATTACTGATCCGGGCGATACTCCCTTGCAGCTTGGTCAGTCTCTCTCTGAAGAGGACTACCGTGTTGCACGTGAAGACTATGAAGACTCTTTCGAAGCTGAAATGGGTGCTGTTGCTATCCGCACCTTGCTGGAAAAAATCGATCTGGAACCTCTGCGTGTCCAGCTTGAAGGCGAGCTCGAAGAAACTCGTAATAAAGCAATCCGCAAAAAACTGGCCAAGCGTCTGCGTCTGGTTGAAGGTTTTATCCGCAGTAACTCCCGTCCCGAGTGGATGATCATGGAAGTTCTGCCGGTTATTCCTCCGGACCTGCGTCCGCTGGTTCCGCTTGAAGGCGGTCGTTTTGCCACATCCGACTTGAATGACCTCTACCGTCGCGTCATCAACCGTAACAATCGTCTGAAAAATCTGCTCCAGCTGCGTACGCCGGATGTTATCATCCGTAATGAAAAACGCATGCTGCAGGAAGCGGTTGACGCATTGATGGACAACGGCCGTCATGGCCGTGCCGTTACCGGCGCCGGAAATCGTCCTCTGAAATCTCTCAGCGATATGCTGAAAGGTAAGCAGGGTCGTTTCCGTCAGAACCTGTTGGGTAAACGTGTCGACTACTCTGGTCGTTCTGTTATCGTTGTAGGTCCTGAACTGAAGATCTGGCAGTGTGGTTTGCCGAAAAAAATGGCTCTGGTTCTGTTTGAGCCGTTCATCATCCGCCACCTGAAGGATCGCGACCTTGCTCATACAGTTCGCGGAGCGAAGAAAATGATTGAACGCGGCGAACCGGTCGTATGGGATATCCTCGAAGAGGTTACCAAAGGTCACCCGGTAATGCTGAACCGTGCGCCTACCTTGCACCGTCTCAGTATTCAGGCGTTTGATCCGGTCCTTATCGAAGGTTCCGCTATCCGAATTCATCCGTTGGTTTGTACCGCGTACAACGCTGACTTCGACGGTGACCAGATGGCTGTTCACGTTCCTTTGTCTAATGAAGCTCAGATGGAGACCAAGCTTCTGATGCTGGCGAAGAATAATATCTTCTCTCCGGCAAACGGCAAGCCGATTACCTCTCCGACTCAGGATATTACTCTTGGCGTCTACTATTTGACGCTCGAGCCGATGCACAAAGACAAAGCTAAGCTTTATCGTGACTCTCACGAAGTACTGTTTTCACTCCAGTCCGGCTGTATTGATATTCATGATGCCGTAAAAATTGTCAATCCTGACTGCGGTAAAGTCAAGATCTCTGACAAGGACCAGATTGTCCCGCTTGAAAAAGAAGGCAAGATTCCGACTATCTGGGGCGAAACAGAGTCGAAATATATAACCACTACTCCCGGCCGGATCATTTTCAATGAAATTTGGGATGACCGTCTTGGTTTCTTCAACTCCCTGGCTAAAAAGAAAGAGCTGGGTCAGTTGATCAGTGATTCATACAAGTTTGCCGGTCACGAACGTACTATTCAGTTGCTTGACGATTTGAAAGACCTCGGTTACAATTATGCAACCGTCGCCGGTTTCTCAATCTCAATCTCTGACCTGACCGTTCCTGACAGCAAAGATTCCTTTATTGATAAAGCGCGCAAACGCATCAATAAAATTTTGAAAGATTACAACCTTGGTGTATTGACCGAGGGTGAACGTCATAACCAGATTGTCGATATCTGGACCCAGACAAGTAACAGTGTGGCCGATGAGCTGTTCTCCCGCTTGAAAAGCGATTCAGCCGCGGGCAACATCAACCCGGTATATGCGATGCTTGACTCCGGTGCTCGTGGTTCACGAGATCAGATCCGTCAGTTGGCCGGTATGCGTGGTTTGATGGCTAAGCCGTCCGGTGACATTATCGAACGTCCGATTATTTCAAACTTCCGTGAAGGTTTGTCTGTACTGGAATACTTTATCAGTACTCACGGCGCACGTAAAGGTTTGGCGGATACCGCGTTGAAGACTGCGGACTCCGGTTACATGACCCGTAAACTGGTTGACGTTTCACAGGATATCATCTGTCGCGAAGATGACTGCGGTACTCTCAAGGGTATTGAAGTCAGCGCTATCGTTGAGGGTGAAGACGAAATACTGCCGTTGAAAGATCGTATTATCGGTCGTTTCAGCGCCCGTGATATTAAAGACCCGGCTTATGATGACGGTCGTTTGATCATTAAGGAAAAAGAAGAATTTACTCCTGAGATCGCCGACCTGCTCAAGAAACGTGGTATTGGCAAGGTGCTGATCCGCTCCGTTCTTACTTGTGACACCTCTCATGGTGTATGTATCAAGTGTTACGGACGTAACCTGGCCAATGACCGTCTGGCTGAACTTGGCGATGCCCTCGGTATTATCGCCGCACAGTCTATCGGTGAGCCTGGTACTCAGTTGACTATGCGTACTTTCCATATTGGTGGTACTGCTTCGTCAGCATACAAACAGCCGGTTATCCGTGCCCGTAACGCCGGATGCCTCAAGCTTGAAAACGTTCGTACTGTTGTTAACACTGAAGGTGAAACTATTGTTGTTAACAAGAACGGTTTTGTTATCATCTATGATGAGGACCGTGCTAAGAAGGTTGAGAAACAGGCCCGTGAAAATGCCAAGGCCGAAGCTGAGGCTATCGGTGGTATTTACAATGATACCTATGATTACTGGTCAGAAGCCGTCAGATTGGCGGAGTCAGACCGTTATGAAGTTGAAGTCGGTGCGATTCTTCGTAAGGATGACGGCGATAAGTTGCGTCAGGGTGAAGAAATCGTTCGCTGGAATCCTCACCATGTTCCGATTATTGTGGAAGAAGAAGGTTATGCCGAATTCCACGACTTGGTTGAAGGTGTTACCATCAGCCGAACCAAACGTGGTTCCACTGAGGAAGTCAGTGTTATGGAACACCGCGAGGACCTGCATCCGTTGATCGCGATTAAGAAAGAGCGCAAGAAAGACAGCGAAGTCCTGGCTACTTATCCGTTGCCGGCTGGAGCTTACCTTCGTGTTGAAAACCACGAGAAGGTGACTCCTGGTGTAACTCTTGCTTCTGTTCCGCGTCAGCAGGCCAAGAACAAGGATATCACCGGTGGTCTGCCGCGTGTTGCCGAACTCTTTGAAGCACGTCAGCCGAAAGAAGTTGCTGAAATTGCCCGTATCGACGGTATTGTCGACATCGGCAGCTTGAAGAAAGGTAATCGCCGACAGATTCTGATTCGTGATCCTGAAACTGGTCAGGTTGAAGAACATAATAACATTCCTGCCACCAAGCATCTGGCGGTTGGACGCGGTGACCGTGTCCGCAAGGGCCAGAAGCTGACTGAAGGTTCAATTGTTCCGCATGACTTGCTTGATGTTTGCGGACCGGAAGAGCTCCAGAGATATCTGGTTAATGAAATTCAGTTGGTGTACCGTGCCCAGGGTGTTGAAATCAACGATAAGCACATTGAAGTCATTATCCGTCAGATGATGCAGAAAGTTAAGATCTCTGACCAGGGTACCACCCGTTACCTCACCGGTGAACAGGTTGACCGCCTTGACTTCAAAATCGAGAATGACCGTGTCATTGCCGCCGGCGGACGTCCGGCCGCAGCCGAACCCGTACTTCTCGGTATTACCAAGGCTTCACTTGAAACTGAAAGTTTCATTTCAGCTGCGTCATTCCAGGATACAACCCGAATCCTGACCGATGCGGCAACACTTGGTAAGATTGATTACCTCCGTGGTTTCAAAGAGAACGTAATCACCGGACACCTGATTCCGGCTGGTACCGGTACTCTTGATATGCAGAGTATCCAACTTAAGAAACTCGGTGAAGAGATTATCGAAGATGTGATTGAGAATATTCCTGATGATGGTGAAGACGGCGAAGATTATTTGGTTGAAGCCGGCATGACCGTTTCCCCGGATGACGATATGGATGATCTGTCTCCGATGATGGAATTCAGTCCGGACGATGACGAGGATTAATTGGTCGATTATATGCGACGCGAAAAATCTGAATAATTTATTATTAAAAAATTTGCAAAAAGTTTTTTGATGTGTATATTATTTGTCTTTCGCGTTGCGATATGGATTAAAAACTTAGTTAAATATAATAAAAATAGGGTAATGTAAAATGCCGACAATCAATCAATTAGTGCGTAAGGGACGCTCAAGCAAAATTAGCAAGAGCAAATCCCGTGCGCTTCAAAACTGCCCGCAGCGTCGCGGCGTTTGCCTTCAGGTGACAACTCGTACACCTAAGAAGCCGAACTCAGCGTTGCGTAAGATCGCCAGGGTCCGTTTGACCAATGGTCAGGAAGTAACCGCTTATATTGGTGGTGAAGGTCATGGTCTCCAGGAGCACTCTGTTGTGCTGGTAAAAGGTGGTCGTGTTCGTGACCTGCCTGGCGTTCGTTATCACGTGGTACGTGGTGCTCTGGATGACGGCGCTGGTGTAAATAACCGCCGCCAGGCTCGTTCCAAGTACGGAGCAAAACGCCCGAAATAAGTTTCGGGATGAGGGTATGTTATTTGAATAAACTGTCGACATCTGTTGGTGCCGGCAGTTTTGTTCTGGTTAAAGAGCCCTTGAGATTTTGAAGTAGAATAGTATTAATATAAAGTCTTATTAACAATAATAATTAATCAGGGTATAGATTATGAGAAGACGTAAAGCAGAAAAGCGCGAGCTTACTCCTGATGTCAAGTACAACAGTGAACTGGTTGCCCGTTTAATCAATACGATTATGAACCGCGGCAAAAAGTCTACTGCCCAGAGTATCGTTTACGGTGCTTTTGACTTGATCAAGGAACGCAAGCCCGGAATGGACCCGCTGGAAGTATTCCTGCAGGCACTCGAAAACGTTAAGCCGAAACTGGAAGTAAAAAGCCGCCGTGTTGGTGGTGCTACTTATCAGGTTCCGATAGAAGTCAGCCAGGACCGTCAGGTTGCTTTGGCTATGCGCTGGATCACCAGTTTTGCAAAAGGTCGCAAAGGTCGTCCGATGATGGATTCATTGGCTGCTGAGCTTCTGGATGCATTTGAAAACACCGGTGCCTCTATCAAGAAGCGTGAAGACACGACAAAAATGGCGCTGGCCAATAAAGCCTTCGCACATTTCCGCTGGTAACCTTTAATCTTAATATAGAAAATCGGAATATTTACATATTCTGTTGTTGTTTGAAAAATGTCAATTGCTGAAAAAAATTATCAAGAAGCACCTGACCGTAAAGTTCAGTTGAAGAACGTTAGGAACGTTGGGATTATGGCGCATATTGACGCCGGTAAGACCACTGTTACCGAACGCATCCTGTACTACACCGGAATTAATTATAAGATTGGTGAAGTACATGAAGGTAACGCAACCATGGACTGGATGGAGCAGGAGCAGGAACGTGGTATAACTATTACCTCCGCGGCCACCACTTGCGAGTGGAAGGGCCACAAAATCAATATCATTGATACCCCCGGACACGTTGATTTTACTGCTGAAGTTGAACGTTCCTTGCGTGTACTTGACGGTGCTGTCGCCGTTTTTTGTGCAGTTGGCAAAGTTCAGCCTCAGACTGAAACTGTCTGGCGTCAGGCTCAAACCTACAAAGTGCCGATCGTAGCCCTGGTCAATAAAATGGACCGTACCGGCGCTGACTTTGATGCCGTTGTAAAAGATATCCGTACTAAACTGGGTGCAACTGCTATACCCTTGCAAATTCCAATTGGTGCGGAAGCAGATTTTCAGGGTGTCATTGATATCATTGAAAACAAAGCTATCTATTTTGACGGTGATGAATTTGGTGCGGAAATGCGTGTTGAAGAAGTACCCGCAGATTTCGCCGACCAGAGAGAGCTGGCTTTCCATTACCTGGTTGAGTGTCTGGCTGAATATGACGAAGAGATCATGGAGATTTTCCTTGAAGATGAAATGCCTGATCTCGAAACTATCAAAAAAGCACTGCGTAAATGCACTGTCGCCGGTGATGTTGTTCCGGTAACCTGTGCTTCCGCTTTCAAGAACAAGGGTGTCCAGCCTCTGCTGGATATTGTTGTTGACCTTCTCCCGAGTCCGATTGACGACTGGGATATTCAGGGTATTGATCCAAATACAGAAGAACCGTTGACCCGTCATGTTGGTGACAATCAGCCGTTCTCTGCTCTGATCTTTAAGATCATGAACGATCCTTATGTTGGTAAACTTACCTATTTCCGTGTATATAGTGGTATGGTTGAAAAGGGCATGACTGTCTATAATCCCCGTACCCGCAAACGCGAACGTCTCGGCCGTATCCTGCAGATGCATGCCAACAGCCGTGAAGAACGCGATAAAATTTTCTCAGGTGATATCGCAGCAGCGGTAGGTCTGAAGAATGTCACCACTGGTGATACTATCTGTATCGAGAATGACCAGATTATTCTTGAATCAATGAACTTCCCCGAACCCGTTATTTCTATTGCGGTTGAGCCGAAAACCAATTCTGACCGTGATAAACTCTATAAAGCACTTGGCTTCCTGTCTGATGAAGACCCGACTTTCCAGGTTCGTTCCGACGAAGAAACCGGACAGACCATTATCTCCGGTATGGGGGAGCTTCATCTCGATATCATTATTGACCGTCTGAAGCGTGAGTTTAAAGTTGAAGCTAACACTGGACAGCCCCAGGTTGCCTATCGTGAAGCTATCCTTAAACCTGCTGAAGCCAACACCAAATTTGTGCGTCAGAGCGGTGGTCGCGGTCAGTATGGACATGTTGTTATCGAACTTGAGCCGCGTGATCGCGGTCATGGTATTACCTTCGAGAACAAGGTTGTTGGTGGTAACATTCCGCGTGAGTATATCGGTCCTGTTGAGTCCGGTATTCGCGAAGCTGCTAAGACTGGTGTAATATCTGGCAACCCTGTTGTTGACTTCAATATTAAGTTGGTAGATGGTTCTTTCCACCCGGTTGACTCTTCTGAAATGGCTTTCAAAATTGCCGGTTCAATGGCGTTTAAGGAAGCAGCCAAGAAGGGCGGAATGGTAATTCTTGAGCCGATTATGAAGATGGATATCACTACTCCTGATGAACACATGGGCGATATTATCGGTGATGTCACCGGTCGTCGTGGTAATGTTGTTCAGGTTGATGCTGATCAGGACGGCAATTTCACCAAAATTACGGCCCATACCCCGCTTTCTGAACTGTTCGGGTATGCAACCGCAATGCGTTCGTTGTCACGCGGACGTGCTTCCTATGGTATGGAGCCGTCACATTTTGATAAAGTACCAGTAAGTATTCAAAATAAAATTATGGAGAAAGAACAATGAGCAAGCAGCAGAAAATTCGCATCCGACTGCAAGCCTACGATCACCGCATCCTGGATCAGTCTGTAGCCGAGATTCTGAACACGGCTAAGCGTACCGGCAGCATGTACGCCGGCCCGATTCCGTTGCCGACTCGCATTGAACGCGTTACTGTCAACCGTTCACCGCACGTCAATAAGAAATCAATGGAACAGTTTGAAACACGTACTCATAAACGGCTTCTTGATATCGTTAAGCCGACCACGAAGACAATCGATGAGCTGAAAAAGCTCAATCTTCCGGCCGGCGTAGATATTTCCCTGAAGCTGGTTGACTAATAATAGTCTGAACAGAAAAGATACCAATGCTTTCCGCCGATTGGAAGTATGTATCGGAAGGAGTAATCATGAAAGGATTAATCGGCAGGAAGATCGGCATGACGCAGGTCTACAACGAAAAAGGTGAGGTCATTCCTGTCACCGTTGTAGAAGCCGGCCCATGCGTAGTGGTTGACGTCAAGACCGCTGAAAGAGACGGCTACAGTGCCGTTCAGCTCGGTTATGGCGCCAAGAAAGCGAAGAATGTTTCCAAACCGATGCGCGGTCATTTCAAGCGTGCCGGTATCGAGGAAGCGGTTCTCCCCGCAAATTTGCGTGAGATTCGTACCGATGCCGACTCAGACCTGGAACTGGGCGCCACTGTTGCTGCTGACATGTTCAATGCAGACGATTATCTCGATGTAACCGGTACCATTAAAGGTCGCGGTTTCCAGGGTGTCGTTAAGCGCTACAACTTCGGTGGTGGTCGTTACAGTCATGGCGGAGGATGGAAACGTAAACCCGGTTCTATCGGTCAGTGTGAATTCCCCGGCCGTGTTGATAAAGGCAAAAAGATGCCTGGTCAGATGGGTAATGTTCGTCGCACCATCCAGAATTTGAAGATCGTTAAAGTTGTTGCTGAAGACAACTTGCTGTTTGTCAAAGGTGCCGTTCCCGGCCCGAATGGCGGATTGATCGTTCTTCAAGAAGCCAAAAAATTGAAAAGCAATTAACCTGACAGGAGAGAATAATGAGTAAAAAGCTTGATATACTTGACTGCAAGGGTGCTGTGGTTGGTGAATACGAGTTGCCGGAAAACTGCTTTGAGTTGGAAAAAGGCGCTCAGGCCGTCCATGATGTAGTAGTTGCTTTCCTGGCAGGCGAACGTTCTGGCAGTGCCAGCACCAAAACCCGTTCCGAGAGACGTGGCGGTGGCGCTAAGCCGTTCCGTCAAAAAGGTCTCGGTCGTGCCCGTTCCGGCAGTATCCGTAATCCGATCTGGCGTAAAGGCGGTATCATTTTCGGACCGAAACCGCGCAGCTATGATAAAGATATTAATAAGAAAGTTCGTAAACTTGCCCTGAAACGTGCTCTGTCCGAGCGCATTGATGAAGGCAGTGTTATCGTGCTTGATAAATTTGATATTCCGGATCACAAAACTAAAAGCGCCAAAGCAGTTGTTAATTCACTTAAAGTTGAATCAAACTTTCTGCTGGCAGTTCCAGAATACGAGAAGAACGTTGTATGCGCAACCGGCAACCTGTCTGACTGCGTTCTGCGTAAAGCTTCAAGTGTTAACGTTTATGAACTGCTTCGCTTTAGCAAGTTGATCATAACTAAAGACGCGATGGACGAAATCGTCCAGCGTATGGCATAAGGAGGTTTATGATGAGAACCGCACATGATATCGTTCTTGCTCCGGTCGTCTCGGAAAAAACCACCGAGATGTCGACTGAGAACAAATACGTATTTAAAGTTGACCGCAATGCAACTAAGATTGAAGTAGCCAAAGCAGTTGAAAAACTTTTCGACGGCGTCAAGGTGAAAAGCGTCAACATTCAGAATTGTAAGGGTAAACCTAAACGAGTTCCGCGCACCGGAAGAATGGGCAGCCGCGCTGATTGGCGCAAAGCTGTTGTCACTCTTTCCGAGGGCACGATTGAAATCGTTTAAGTAAAGCGAGGTATAAAATGGCTGTTAAAGGATTCAATCCAGTAACTCCGAGTCTGCGTAATATGACGGTCTCGGATTTTGCTGAAGTAACCGCAAAAAAGCCCGAAAAATCGCTTATCCGCGGTAAGAAGTCAACTGGCGGACGTAACAATCTCGGCCGCGTGACCACCCGTTTCCGCGGAGGCGGTGTTAAACGTCGCTTGCGTGATGTTGATTTCAAGCGTGATAAAGACGGAATTCCGGCTACTGTTAAAAGTATCGAGTACGATCCGAATCGTACCGCAAACATTGCTCTGCTGTTCTATGCTGACGGCGAAAAGAGCTACATTATTGCTCCGGTTGGCCTGAAGGTCGGCGATACAGTAATGAGCGGTCCGAAGGCTGAGATCAAGCCCGGTAACTCAATGAAGATTAAAGATATGCCGGTTGGCATGACTATTCATAACATCGAAATGCATGCCGGTCGCGGCGCCAAGCTGGTTCGTTCAGCTGGTCAGTCTGCGGTACTGCGTGCTAAAGATGGTAAATATGCCCAGGTTAGACTTCCCAGTGGTGAGATTCGTATGATCAATATTGATTGCCGCGCTACTTTGGGTCAGGTTGGCAATGTTACTCACATGAATATCAAGCTGGGTAAAGCCGGTAAGAAACGCTACATGGGATTCCGTCCGCATGTCCGTGGTGTTGCGATGAACCCGGTTGATCACCCGATGGGTGGTGGTGAAGGTAAATCCAGTGGCGGTAGCCATCCGGTTTCACCTTGGGGTCAGCTGTCTAAGGGCAAGAGGACTCGCTGTAAGCGTAAGGCTTCTAATAAATTCATCGTTGAACGGAGGAAGAAATAATGGCTAGATCAGTCAAAAAAGGACCTTTCGTTGACGAACATCTGTTGAAAAAAGTCGACGCAATGAACAAGGAAGGCAAAAAGCGCCCGGTAAAAACCTGGTCTCGTCGTTCCATGATCATTCCGGATTTTGTCGGACACACTTTTGAAGTCCATAACGGCAAGACTTTCCAGACTGTGTTTGTTACAGAAAATATGGTCGGACACAAGCTTGGAGAATTCGCTGTGACACGTCATTTCCGTGACCATGGTGTTGTATCCGGTAAATAACCGTTATTCAGAGCCCGTGATGCATTTTTTGCTCACGGGCTTTTTTTCTTCATTTTTCTGCTTATTTCCTGGCATAATTATGATGATACAAAATAAATGCATATTTTTACATTTTTTTTTTGCATTTCTGCCGCGACTATAATATATTAAGCTAGAAATCGAATTAAAACGCGTTAAAAATATTCAGGTGTAAAGCATGGGCGGAATACCAAAACTTATAGTTCTTTCTGAGAAGATGCGTGGTAAGAGTTTTGAGCTGATCAAAGACATCCACACAGCTGGTCGATCCGACGAGCGTGATATCTGCATTAAGGATCCGACGATCAGTTCACATCATTGTGACTTTATTAAAACCGATACCACTTATATCCTCAGAGACAATAAAAGCACCAATGGAACCAGAGTAAACAATGTTCAGGTTACCGATCAGGATTATGAGCTGAAAAACAGTGATATTGTTCAGCTTGGTGCTGTAGAAATTTTATTTGACTGTGAAGATAAGTCCGTCACTACCATTACCCGTACCCAGACGGGGATCGACTTGAATAATACTGAAGGCGGTTTGTCCACAGTTCGCGACATGGAAAACTTTTCACCGTTTGACCGCAAGAAAAGCAAGAATGCCATGAGCCAGAAAGTCTTTGTCGGTATTATCGGACTGTTTGTGCTAGGTATTGTTGGAATGCTTGGTTATCTTGTATTTATACTGGTTACCAGATAATTTCCTGAAAATTTTTTGTCGCTTATAAGCAGTATTTCACACCGCCTTTATTACAGGCGGTTTTTTTAACGGACAACATTTTAGTGTATTACATTGAACTGTTTGATCTCCGTTACAGGGGATATAGTAAATTAATTAAAATCAAGGACACAAAAAAGATATGCCTTTTCCTGAACAACAAAATCCAACTCCGGGTACTAAAAAGCCCCCTTTCGCATTCTTTGTCTGGCTAATCATCATTATTGTAGTGGCTACTTTATTTATTTTCCGCTTCAGCGACAGTGCCAGTGTCAAGCAGTGGGATCAGGCTGAATTCGAAAGAAATGTAGCAAAGAAAATTGTATTGTCTGCTGAATTGACTCCTCAAGGCGAAGACATTTATGAAGTGGATGGTAAATTTAAACTTTCCAAATCTGAGATTGAGGCACTTGAGAGGTCAGAGGGTAAAGACGTCAGTAAGTTTGGTAAATACCGCACCAGAATTGTTTGGTCCAAACAGCTTAATGAGCTGATGCAGCAGAACGTAAAGAAGGTAAATATTCATAAACGGGATAACTGGTGGAGTCTGGTTCTTACCACGCTTCCGGTTATTCTGATAATAGTTGTTATATACGTACTATTTTCCCGCCAAATTAAAATGGCGGGCCGCGGGGCAATGCAATTTGGTAAAAGCCGCGCCCGCATGATTATGCCTGAAGAGCTGCATACTACATTTGATGATGTTGCCGGTGCTGACGAAGCCAAAGAGGAGATTCAGGAGATAGTTGAATTCCTTAAAGATCCTTTAAAGTTTCAGATGCTTGGCGGAAAAATCCCTAAGGGTGCTTTACTTACTGGAGCACCAGGTACTGGTAAAACTCTGTTGGCTAAAGCTGTTGCTTGTGAAGCCGGAGTCCCGTTCTTTTCGATTAGTGGTTCTGACTTTGTCGAGATGTTTGTTGGTGTAGGCGCCAGTCGTGTCCGCGATATGTTTGAGCAGGCCAGGAGAAATGCTCCATGCCTGATTTTTATTGACGAAATCGATGCGGTCGGCCGCTCCCGTTTTTCCGGAATGGGCGGCGGGCATGACGAGCGGGAGCAGACTCTTAATGCTATGCTGGTTGAAATGGACGGTCTTGAAGCTGCCAATGCCGGCGTTATTGTTCTGGCTGCGACCAACCGTCCGGATGTTCTCGATCCCGCATTATTGCGTCCAGGGCGTTTTGACCGTCAGGTTGTTCTTGATCTGCCGGATATTCGCGGGCGCAAAAAGATTATTGAAATCCATATTTCAAGGATTAAAATTGATAAGAGTGTCGATATTGATGTATTAGCCAGAAGCACCCCGGGATTCAGTGGTGCCGATCTTGCTAATATGTGTAATGAGGCAGCCTTGCTGGCAGCCAGGTATGATCGTGAGGCTGCAACTCAGGAAGACCTGGAAGAGGCAAGGGATAAAGTTCGCTGGGGTCGTGAACGTAAGAGTCGCAGAATAACTCCTCGCGAAAAGAAGCTTACTGCTTATCATGAAGCAGGACATGCTTTGGCCACGTTGCACTGCGAGTTCTCAACTCCGCTGCATAAGGTTACTATCATACCGCGAGGTCAAGCCCTTGGTATGACTATGATGATGCCGGATGAAGATGTTTATACCCGCAGTCGTAAAGAGCTGATGGACGAGATGGTTGTGCTGCTGGCCGGTCGTGTTGCCGAGCAGATGATCTTTGATGATATGAACAGTGGAGCTGCGAATGATATTGAGCGGGCTACTAAGATTGCCAGGATGATGGTCTGTACTTTTGGGATGAATGATTCAATTGGTCCTGTTCATTATGGTGATCGCCATGAACATGTTCATGTAAGAGTTGATGCGCAGCCCGCGGATTCCTACAGCCAGGAAACTGCACGTGAAATTGATGTTGAAGTAAAGGCATTGGTTAAAAATGCACTTATCCGCTGCCAGGAACTTCTTAATAAATACCGTTATCAGCTTGAAAAACTGGCTCAAGAGCTTCTTGACAAAGAGACTCTAACTGTTGAAGAGGTATATAAACTTCTCGATATGGAGCCCCGCAAGGTTGACTTAATCAGTATTGATGATCCTGAATTGATCAGCTCTGTGCAAGATGAGCATGCTGATGTGGAGGAATCGATTGAAGATTCTGAAAGCAAGGATAATTCAGAGGAAGGTGACGTACCTGAAAAAACTGAGTAAGTTTTGTATTATGTTTTTTATTGGGCGACCACAGGTCGCCCTTTTTTTTTGTCAGGTGGTTTCGATCAGCAGTTTTTTCGCGGCCGACTTGAACATATGCTCGAATTCGGAAGTCGTTCTGCAAAAAAAGTTGCTTTCATAGCCTGTGCTTATCGCGTCCGAGGTTGGAAGGTAGAGAAAATTGTCGCAACAATTGGCGGCGACGGCGATAAACTCATCAGGGATCAATGATTGAACGTAGATCTGGTATTCAACAAATGGTTCTCCTGCCAGGAAAAGTAATTTTACCCCACTTATATTGAATAATCTTATTATGTAATCCGGTTTGTGATGATAGTCGTCGCAGCATAGTATGGCGATATTGGATATCTTGCGGACGAGAGGAGTTTCCGGAGACGATATTTCTTCAACCATTTTCCCTCGGTCCAGTGATTTTACCGGGAATGGAAACGATATTTGACTCCAAGTTGCTTCATTGGCATCTCTGTATCTCAAAGACTGTAAATTATGTGCTATTGTGTTGGCCAGCAGAAAACCGAAATGGCGCTTGTTGCCATCAAGGTTGTTTGGTGATGAATATTTGCCAACTCCGACATTCCCCGCCGCTCCCGTGCAGAATATATGCATCGATTCAGGATAATCGTTTTTTAGCAGGCTTAATGCTTCACCAGGTGCGTCTGCACTGAAATTTTTTCCTTCATTGCACGTTTGCGGGTGGGTCGCATAAAAACTCATGGAGGCAATTATTCTATCCTCGGAACCTGTAAAAGCGATAGTTCTGAGCATTGGGTCAATTATTCCTGTGGGCATGCTTTTTATTGACTTGTCTGAACACCTGCTGGAGCGCATTTGTACCGAGCCGTCAGGAAGCTTAATCCGCCGGTTGGACGCGTAACCGTGCAGCCTTGTTTCCGAGTATCCAATTTTCTTGACTTTGACGGCATTACGAAGCGAAACCCTGGCCGCTTCGCCGCACTTCTTAATTACACTGTTAAACCATGTGCGGCTGTAGTAATTCTCTTCTCCAATATATTTGGTCGCCTGAAAATCGACCAGCGGAGCGTCATGCTGATGGACACAATGGATAATTATTCTTCCCGCATCCGCGTTTACAGCATTTGCAATAGCATAACGAAAATCATCATAGCTGTTGTTGAGTAATGCACAGTAATCAAGGGCGGCAAGGATTGATATTTCTCCATCGCAATCCAGGACAACTGCGCGCATATAAAGAGGATCGTTTGCAGCTCTGGCTTTTGACCCGGGTACAAGTCCAATCATGGATCCGGCTGGAGGAGTGCAATCAACTTGAAATGTGCTGACCTTGATCATCTTCTCATTGTTCAATTTATTTTGTGTTGTATGATTCATTAATTAGTAAAAGAAAATATTATCCTATAACTAATATCAACCTTAAACGGTTTTTTTCAATTTTTTTTCAATTTTTTTATAATTTTTCCGGTATTTCTGCAGATAAGTTTACATAATGATTAACGTAAGTCCTTATATTTTGTTAATTTTTTAATTAAGTGTTTAATATTGTGGTGTTAAAGGTTTGGTTGATTAATTTTTTAAATATATTTATGATTTGTTAATGTAAATATTATGCTTGAATGTTTGTGCTTAATATTAGCTAAAATACTTGACTTTATTGTAATAATATGCTATAATGTTGTTGGTTGATAAAACAACAAAAAAGGTGTGTAAATGAATTGTTATGGAAAAAGTTTTGGTCGAAAAGATCAATGTGCGGCATGTGAATATTCGGTTTGGTGTAAGGAGTCAACTTTGCTTGACCGGAGGTGTTCACGTGATATTGAGTTAGATGTGATCTCGGGAAGTCCAGCGATTTCTATAAGCCCGGTTTATTCCGGTGACAGGGAGACTCATGAAGATGAAAAGGAGTACTCCAGGATTGACCTTCTTGAGGTGATATCATTTGTGGTAAGCATGGATTTAAAAGCCCTGGAGGTGCTTGATGAGAAAATTAGGGATCCCGAGGTGAAGTTTAGTGACCTGGCCAGAAAGCGCCGGGTATCGCGTCAGGCAGTTCACAAGCACGTATTGAAAAAGTGCCGGGCTATACCTGAATTGGAGGCTATCTTGCGGAATCGCCGCAATAAAATAGATAATAATAAAAAAACAACGTTTATGGAGGAAGTATGTCAGATCAGGAGAAGAATGTTAAAGAAACGATCGCAGCAACAGAAAGAAAACTCGAAGTGCTCAGGGAAATTGACCTCCTTGATGCGGAATTTAGACTTATCAAGAATGAGTATCTGCAAAGAAGGGATGAGCTGGCATCAAGGCTGGTTGAAAAAGGCGATGGAGGCATAGATGAATCTGTAGCCAGCTGATTTAAGTTTTTTAGGGGGTGTTTTTAGCCCCCTTTTTTTGTGCTGTTGAAATTATTACTTACGCGCTGTATTATAATTAAAGGTTGAATAACAAAACGAAAGTGCAACAGAATGCGTTGTGAATTACTAAGCATTTTATTTTTTTTCTGTATTATGCTTCAGGTTAATGCTGGTTTCGGATTAGCTACCAGGCGGTCAGGGGTCGCTACCGGTCAAACCCCCAAACAGGTCAAGAGGCGTGCTTCAGGAATTAGTGTGCTTGAGCAGAAAAATATCGATAAGCGGCATGACCGGTATAGCGGGAAAGATCCCGATGATGAAAATGTCCAGCAGAATAATATGCGTCAGGATATGCGGGTGGGGAAGTCCAATAATCCTAAGCCGGGAGAGGTTTATACTGTCATTGAAAATGGGGTCACAGTAAGAAAAACTTACCCTTTGAATCCAACTGTTGAGCAGGTATCTGAGCCGACTCCGGAAAGTAAGTCTAAATCAAAAGTTCAGACAGATGCTCAGAAATATGCTAACCTTACTCCATGGTTCCGAGCCAAGCTGCTTGGAGAAAAAATTCCTGTTTCCTCGAAGAAATCCTCTTCTGTCGATCAGAAAGTTACTCCTGTGACCCATGTAAAGAAGGTAGTCAAAGAACAGGGCAAGCTTAGTAAGCCAGCTTCTCAGAAGGACGGCGACGCGAAAAAATGATGAATTTTTTGTCTTCCTGACTGGAAAAAACCGGAAATCGGGGTATTGTATAAGCCTCTCAACTTTGAGGCGTGGTAGCCAAGCGGTTAGGCAGTGGTCTGCAAAACCATTTAGACCGGTTCGACTCCGGTCCACGCCTCCATTTAATATTCAATGATTTACAACTTTTAATTTACTTTTTTATTTCCCCTAAAAACTCCCCTGCTTGGGTTTTGTTATTTTCTGTATATATTTTAAAACGGTTAAAAAGCGGGGTAATACCTTTGACTACAATCCGATCATAAAAGTTCCGATTAGAGGTATATAAAAAAAGCCCCGGGTAAATCGGGGCTGAATAGATGATTTTCTGAATTACAATTTCTCCAACTGCATCTTACTGAATACTGGTTCCTCAAGAATATTCCAACAGAGCGACTGATACTCTTTGATTGCCTCCTGAAACTTGAACCAGTGCGTTTCATGGTAGCCGATACCATCACGCCAGTGGTAGAGATTCGGACGCAATAAACGCCATTCTTCTTTTACGGCTGCTTTAAACCAAGCCTTATCATCGTATTCAGGATATCCATGATTCGGGTATACCTGTTTCGGGTGCTGCCGCTTGAATGTATCAAAGACATGTCTGAACATATCTTTTCGCAAATCCTCAGTTTCGCCGGCATAGATCGAGGCCAGTGTATACAGAAGTCTCTGTTCCCGGTCTTTGCGCTGATTTTCCGGTCCGATATACAAAGCATTAAAGATATGCGCTGCGGCCTGAATGAACATTGCATTATTATCGCGTTTCTCATTCATCAATCGCTTATCATACCATACATGGTTGATTAGATCAGGGTTGTGTTTTGTATCAGCATGCCCTACATTTGGCAGAGCCGTCTCAAGAACGCCGCTCATGGCATTAAACGGGTCATGATAGCCCGTAAATCCATAATGGCTGAATGTGTCCGCATATGCGTGACAGGCAATTCCGATCAGATACAAATTTGGCGTTCCTAATGCCCTGGTAAATATACATTGAGCAAATTCACTATTGGGAGTACAGTTGAGCCTATGGCTATGCCCATCTTTCCGGCGCAGGGTTTCATCTGAATAATCTCCCGGCTGAAAGTGGAAAAACATATAGATACGCATGAGATCAAGAACGGGCCGGTAGGGGTTCATGGTCTGGCTGATATAGTTCTGATACGGGTTATAGCCGCCGTCATTGATTTTGAATACCTCGCAATTATCATCGACCAGCTGGGAACTATGAGCGATGATCTCAGCTTCTTTTAGTGTGTAGCCGGAATAAAGCGATATCAATAACATGCTGTCATAGTGAAATTCAATGTTCATCTCTTCTGCTCCCTTTTATCTTTATTGTTTTATAGGTGTCGAGCTGTTTTATTTCATCGATCTTCTCCTGAGTTTCCGGAGACTGGAAAGTATTGACTAATTCTTTTGTGTCATCATTCCATTTATGGTGTTTGAGATATTCAAACGACCTGATAATCTCTACCATTACACGTTCGTTGATGCCCTCAATGCGCTTAGATCTCTGCTGTACTCGCATCCATTTATAGATAACATAAAGCATGCCTGCAATAAGAACCGCAATACCGATAGTAATAGCAACTCCGGGCCATTTTAGCAAAGCAAAAGCAAGACCAACGATGACCGTGCCAAGTGCTATAAGTTGTATCCCAAGCCCAGACATTCCTGCTTGAGAACCAAAGATGCAACAAGCAGCTCCACCGATAAGACACAAGAGCCCTCCGACTAACATAAAAATAAGAATATTGAGAATTTGCTGTCGTTCGCTATTTTCATATTTTATGAGCAAAGATTCGAGTTTCTTAATGTACTCATTGGTTTCCATATTCTTTTTAAACTTGCTCCAGAGGTCAACCGCCTGAGCCTTGAGTTCCATTGATTTCTCTTTGACAACTTCAGGATCCGTGGCATTATTGTAAAAGTCTGTTGCTAATTTTTCACTGGCCTTGGCATTTTCATCTAATCTCAAATCAGTTTGTGGACGTGTCTGTAAGAGCTTAGTTGTTCCAGTCGTACATCCGGCCAGCACTAGCATTAAGATCAAAATTGAAATTACCCGTTTCATGATTTACCTCACTTTATTGCAACTGATATCATACTTGATTTTCTCGGATTTCTGTATGACAATTTTTTGATCTTCTTTAAAAAATACTAACCAGACAGTTACTCCAAGCATCGCCAACGCCGTAATGCTTGATAACCACTTGAAGAAAACATCAGCTTTACCCTTACGATTTTCCTTGCAATCTTTGTGTTCAACCCGAAGTTCGGTTAATTCCTGTTTGATGCCAGGTTGACCATTTCCATTAATTGCCTTATCAAGCTTAATTATTTTATTCTCATGTTCCTCTTGTTTGGTTTCAAGTTCAGTGATCGTAGAGAACTTTTTAAAAATCTTATTCTGATCATCTTTCATAGCCTCAAGCAACAACCCTAGGCTATTAATCGTATATTTCTTCTCAGCCATAAACACCCTCCTTAATTGTCATAGGATATCCTTATTCAATTCCGGCATATTTCAGCAGGATAGACTCGATTGCGGCGGTTCTGGTAGTCTCATCTTCGCCGAAAAGAGCTGTCATGGCCTCTTGAGTGTAAGGGTTATTGAGATCGATAGTGCCACCTGCGGCGGCAAAATATCCCGCAAAAGATCCCGAACCGGTAATCATCGACATAAACGCAGTCTCATATTCGGTACCTTTCATTGTTTCGATTAACTGGAGGGCGTTTAGTTGCGTTTCTGCCGAGGCTTTTGCTCTTGCCAACTCTAAAGGGGTCATCTGTTCATCTATAACTTCAACCCACTGCCCATCGATCAGTTCACCGTGACTGGCCGTGATCGTTTTTCCATTCTCTGGGGCTGCCTCAACGAGGGTCAAAACTCCTTTTGAGTTAAGCTCCTCAGCTGTCATCCCTCTGTCAGCCCTTTTGAGTTGATTACATTGGTGTTCCGCTGAATAATAAAATTTCAAAGCTCGCATTTTTAAATCTCCTTTATTTTTATGCTTGAGCGGCCAGCAAGGCACGTTCAGCTTCGGTTACGACACGGTTACAGATGTACAGATGCTGAACGGTTCCTCCCTGCGAGTTGTCAACCCTCTTCGGCCATCCGTTAACAATCCAATTCTTGTTATCAGTTGTGCTATTAATGTCTCCCGCAGCTGAAATAGTTGTTTTAAGTATATTGTCGAGGTAAAACTTATATTCGAACGTTCCTCCGCCTGTATCTTCTTTGGTTAAGATAAGGTGGCATTTCGTTGCAAAAGGCATATAGTAGCCTAACGATGTATTGCCGACTGCACCACCTTCTATCCATAGCTTGGAATCTATTCCCCCATCACATCCAAAAACAAACATGCTGCTACCGGAATAAATGTTTTCAAGATCAGTTCCAATGAATGGACCAGTGCCAGACCACTGAGTGTAAAAGAGAGAGATGGTGAACTCTCCCCCGGCCATGTTCAGCTGTGACGCTGCCGGCAGGAGAGCACATGAGTTATTACCGTTGGTTGTACCAAGACCAACCTTATCAACAGATGCTCCGTGTATTTCAGCATCATTTTCATTTGCACTCAGATCGCTTCCATCAATGGTAAAAGGATAGTAAGCGACAAAATTAGATATTACCGGGTCCGGTTGTGTATCACTTGCACCGCCCGGAGCCCCGCCTTTTTGAATCCAGCTGCCTCCGACCAAATTGAAGCTCAATACTGCGGAATCGGTTAGCTCAACCGCCGCCGCGAAATCGCTTGAGTCGGTTATTTGAATAGTGTGTCCGGTTGCGGCGATCAATTCAACATAGTTGCCGTCATTCGCCAGCGAAAGCGAATCCAGATCATCGGTAGTTCCGCTTTCGGCAGATACGATGATCCGATTTCCGGCGATATTCGCCAAAGCTCCGGCAGAGATAGCGGCAGACACTTCCGCCATTTTTACTGCGTTGGTAAATTCTGTTGCTCCAGTTTTCATTTTATTTTCTCCTTGTTGTTAAAGTTTATTTCCAATATGTTGGTATACTTGCGTAATCAGAGAGCCCTGAGCAGTTTTCAAAACAACCGTTTCCGTCCGGAATACCGCTATCATAATCAGGTGATGTTAGTGTGTAATTTGAAGCTCCAGACGGATTGAGCCAGAGTTCACCGGATAAGCCGGATAAACCCAGGCAAAGCCAAAAGCAGTTAACAAAACTTGTAACGTTTATGTTATTATCAAACAAGCCACTTGGAATAGCCGTCAATGATTGACAATTATCAAAGCATCTGTAAAAAGTCGTTACCAGCGGGTTATTATCAAACAAGCCGGTTGGAATTGACGTTAAAGACACACACCCGGCGAAGCATCCGGCAAAAGTCGTTACCAGCGGGTTATTATCAAACAAGCCGGTTGGAATTGACGTTAAAGCAGAGCAACCCTGAAAGAGCGACTGAAAAGAAATAATGCCGGAGCTGATACTATTCGAAATGCGCCCGGCAACCGTTGCCAAATTTGAACATCCATAAAATCCATTAGCCAGATATTCAAAAGGAAAGCCGTTGCCGAAGTCAACCGCTGTCACCTTATCTTTGTCGCCAGCGTTGTAGAACGACCAGGCTGGGAAAGCACCGGTTATCTTAATCGTATATGTTCCGGCGTTTGAATATGAATGAGTCCTGTTTGAATCGTTGTAGGCGGTAATAGTGCTATATGAATCATCCCCCCAGTATATCAACGAGTTATATGTATAACCGTTGATGGTCGGTAGAGTAAAGGTTTCATTTGCTGTTGTCGTCTCTATAGTTACCTTAAAAAACAGGCTACCGCCTTGGCCTGCAAACCCCATCTTTTTTAATGTATCAAATGCGTTCATTATGATTGCACCTCACTTCTGCCAAGCGTAATAATATCTGTACCATCGTTGAATACAGAAACCCAATAGCGACCTGTGTCAGTACTGGCGATTACTTCAGTAGAGCCAATAGTAACGCTATTACCGGCTGTATTATCAATATCCAGCACCATGCCTGTCTCTGCGGGAAGATTGCTGAATGTAATTCCGGTTACAGTTCCCATGGTCGTACAAATCTGACGATCACCATTTGTCCTATTAATGTTGACAGCGCCGGTTATATTTCCTTTTGTATATGGGGTTCCGGCTTTATCCTGTTTATTGTCTAAAGCGGTCTGTAATCCAGTCACATTATTAATTGTATGTGCGTGAGCAGTTGCGGCCTTGCCGTCTAAAGCCGTTTGCAAATCGGTTACATTGTCTATCACATGCGTGTGAGAGGTTGACGCCTTGCCATCAAGTGTATCCTGTAATCCCGAAACATCAGAAATAAGCAAGCCGATATTACCAGACTCGGCCATCACATAACAAGTTCCGGTCAGGCTAAAGCCGGTCAAGTCAATGCTTATTTTGCCATTTGAAATCAACGGATCAGGTTCAGCAAAATAGCCGTCTGAGCCAACTATGTACGGAATGATCGTATGTTCGTCTATTTCAACAGAACTCAAACCTGTGGCGGCGAAAGCAACTTTGCGAGGCGTGTAATAAAGAACCGTCCAGGTGTTGGAAATGGTCACGCCGGTAAAGTCTATCTCGGTGCTACCACCAGTCCACTGGATATTGTTGAACGATTCATCCAATTGTCCGGAATCGTCGAAGAACATCGGCACCACTTCGCCGGGTAGAGTCAACTTACTTGCGGTCAAATCGCCG
>MDTD01150915.1_pt1 | contig 26198 bp, 22 predicted proteins | sample 811221 | NCBI WGS metagenome assembly MDTD01 (sample SAMN05326646, study PRJNA326480) | marine metagenome | isolation source: seawater | place: Pacific Ocean: South West | collected 2011 | reverse complement strand
TCAGCACCCCGGGGCGAAACCCTTCGACCATTATATTGTAGTCTTTCAGAAGTTCAATTAATGCTTCCCTATCCGCATCCTGCTTAAGGTCAAGGGTAATGCTTTTCTTTTTCCGATTGACCGCTTCAAAAACTGGGAAATAGATATCCTTAGCGGGCTCATTGAAATTTCTTGCAAAATCCCCTGGCCCCGGATTTTCCACCTTCAAAACTTCAGCTCCCATTTCTGCCATAAGCCAAGTCATGAACGGGCCTGGCAGATTCATGGTCAGGTCCAGTACTTTTATTTTTTTGAGTGCTTTATACATGATTCATTCCCTATTAAGAATAGCTCCTTTTGAGAAGAATATTTCGGGGGCCGGGGTGTCGGGATCAAACCAATTATTTTGCAGCCATCCTGAGACAGCCGTCCAATCTTATGGTTTCGCCGTTGAGCATTGGATTTTCAATTATCTGTTCCACCAGCATGGCAAACTCATCCGGATAGCCAAGTCTTTTTGGAAAGGGTATTGAATTTGCTATAGTCTGTTTAATTTCAGGTGGTATGGTATCCAGGATCGGTGTGTCAAACAATCCCGGTGCAATGGTCATCACTCGGATGCCGTACTCGGCAAACTCCCTCGCCACCGGGAGAGTAAGCCCGATAATGGCCGCCTTGGAGGACGCATAGGCTGCCTGTCCGATTTGTCCATCATATGCTGAAGTAGAGGAGGTATTGATAATCACACCTTTTTCATTATCTTCTGTCGGGGTGTTCTCCATCATTTTTTCTGCTGCCAGCCGAAGGACGTTCATGGTTCCGATGAGATTGATCCGGACAACCAGTTCGAACTTATCAATGGGAATCGGCCCCTTTTTGCTAAGGACCTTCAGGGGGAGGCCGATGCCCGCACAGTTTACAGCAATATGAATTCCGCCGTATTTGGCTGCGGTTCCATCTATGGCTGCCTGCACCGAAGCGGTGTCGGTAACGTCAGTATCAAAAAAAACAGCGTTATCCCCTAATTCGTCAGCCAAGGCCTGGCCGCGGGCTGCGTCTAGATCCAGTATTCCTGCACTTCCCCCGGCCTCAATGACTTTTCTTACCGTGGCTTCACCCAGCCCGGAGGCACCGCCAGTAACGATTGCTGTACAGTTTTTGGCTTTCATAACATGCATCTCCTAACCTATTAATAATAAAGTATTTTATGATTATTTTGTCAGTATTTGAATTCCGGCAACCACAGGGGATTCAATTCCGGATAGCACGCCGCCCAGCATTTGGGCCATGCCCACTTTTGCGTCCGATACCTGATTGGTGCCGGCCTCGCCCCATAACTGGCGGGCGACATCGCCTACCACCCGGACACCTGACGCTCCCAACGGATGTCCCATGGAAAGAAGACCACCGCTTGGATTGACCGGACAGCGTCCGCCCAATTCCGCTGCACCGGAACGAGCAAAGGCAACCCCTTCACCTTCTGGGCAGAGACCAAGCATTTCATAGGCAGACAGTTCCTCTCCCGAAAATGCATCGTGCATTTCAACCAGATCAATGTCTTTGTCTGCCTCAACCCCGGCTATTTCACAGGCTTTTTTTGCACCGCTGATATTTGTTGCCAAAGCCAGCGGGTCATATGAGCTATCCTCGGCATCGCTAACTGAAATAACAGAGGCTGCAAGCCTGACTGCAGGACGATGTGTCTTGTTGGCAAATTTCTTATAGTGCTCTTTACTGCAAAGAATTACGGCAGCAGCACCATCACTTTGGGGGCAACATTGAAGGAGTGTTATCGGATCCGCAATCATGGGTGAATCCATGATTTGAGAAAATGTAACTATTTTTTTATACTGAGAAAAAGGATTGGTAGCCCCGTTTTTGTGATTTTTAATAGACGGATAACAGATATCTTCTATCGTCGCCCCCCGTTGTTCCATTAGTCGATTGCACAACATGGCGAAAAATGATGGCATGGTCTGGGATAATTTGGCCTGCATGTCACCTTCTATCCCTATCAAAGCCTTACCGAATTTTCTGTTATAGGTGGACAGAGACTCGACACCGAGTGCCAGGCCGATATCACATATCCCATAGGCAATATCCTGGTACAGGAGATGCACTGCGCTCGATCCGCTGGCACAGGCATTCTCTACCGTATACATCGGAATTTTGCCGATACCCAGACGGATGAGTGTGGACTGGACGACCGTGACCGGGCTGTAAATGCTGCCACAATAGGCCGTCTGCAACTCTTTGGGAAGGATTTCTGCGTCTTTGATGGCTGCCAGAGCGGCGGCGGCCCCCAGTTCGTTTACGGTTTTATTGTCATGTTTGCCGAAAATTGTTTGGCCAATACCCAAGACATATACATCTCGCATTATTCCGCCCCTCCTTCTTCTCTCTCACAAGGTGTGTAATAGTAGGCGATTACTTCGGTCCCGTCCTTTTCGGTCCATTTCGTCCCAGTTTCTACCTTCAGGCGCATCCCTGTTTTGACTTTTTCAATTTCTGCGTGAATCTGTCCGAATACCCGCACTCCTTCTGGCAGGTCGATATAACCGGCTATAATCGGCGGTTTAAATGGCCCCACAGAAACCCGAGTGATAGAATAGGAAAACAGAATACCAGTATCGCTCAATTTCGTTTTTTTACCGTTTTCAGAAGAACAAAAGGGACACAATTCATAAACCGGATAGGAGGTCTTTCCGCAGTCATCGCACTTGAATCCCATCTGAACTAGGTCGTCGCATTCCCTTTCCAAAGCACCGGGATGAAAAATTACTTCATTGCTCATATTCAAATATACCTTTCATTTTTTCAAAAGGGCGAGACTTTGTCCTCCCGTCCACTGATTTATTTTATTTGCCTGCCAGTGTTCTGCCGATGACCATCCGCTGGATTTCGGATGTACCTTCAACGATCTGAAGGATCTTTATCTCTTTAAAGTACCGGGAAACAGGAAATTCTTCCATCAGGCCGACCCCACCGTGGATCGAAACCGCATCACTGGCAACTTTCTCGGCCATTTCCGTTGCAAACAGCTTGGCAGCCGAGGCCTCGAAGGTGTGAGGTTTCCCCTGGTCCTTAAGCCATGCGGCCTTTAGATACTGGTTCCTGGCCAGTTCGATGGCAACGGCCATGTCGGCCAGTTTGAATTGGATTCCCTGAAATTCGAATATTGGGCGTCCGAACTGTTTCCTGGCCTTTGCATATTTAAGGGATTCATCCAGGCAGGCCTGAGCAATCCCTACCGCAATTGACGCGACGCTGATACGACCGGTTTCGAGCACTGAAAGATGCTGGGCCAACCCCCTTTTTGGATCACCCAGCAGGTTTTCTTCAGGAATCTGGCAATCGGACAGGATCACTTCATGGGTCGCGGAGTGATGCCATGCCATTTTTCGGTAGCGTCCGCCCAGTTTGAATCCTGGTGCATCTTTGGGCACAATAAAAGTCGATATGGTATCGTTATTTTCGCCATCAATAACCCTTGCAGCCACGAGGGTAACGAAAGCATTGTCAAGCCCGATGTTGGTGATGAACTGTTTGGTGCCGTTCAACACCCATTCGCCGTTCCTGAATTCCGCTGTCGTCTGAAGAGCACCGGCATCCGAACCGGAATCCGGTTCAGTTAGTCCGAACGCACCGATCTTTTGTCCCTGTGCTAGGGGAATGAGCCATTTTTTCTTTTGTTCTTCCGTGCCGAATACGGCTATTTCCTGAGCCACAACACTAGTAGTGACATCAAGAAGGCCGCCCAGAGCCCCGTCGAATTTGGAAATTTCTTCAATACACAGATGCATGCTGACCCAGTCTGAGCCCATGCCCCCATATTCCTCCGCGAAAGGAATGCCCATGAGGCCGAGATCAGCCATCTGCTGAATAATCTCATAAGGGTATTCGCCGGTGTGAGCGACCTCTTCGATTCGAGGTGCGATCTCTTTCTGTGCAAAATGGCGGACTTCCTGGCGTATCATCTTCTGTTCTTTGGTAAGGTTGAAATCCATGCATGCTCTCCTTAAACTATGGTTACTCTTCTGAATAGAACCCTTTGTACTGTTCCCGAGCAGATTTCTTGTCAAATTTTCCCACACTGGTCTTGGGGAGCGCATCAACAAAAACAATATCATCCGGAAGCTGCCATTTGGCGAACCGCTCGCCTAAAGAAAAGAGTATATCCTCTTTGGAGACTTTTCCCTTGGACATTTCGCGAAGAACCACTATTGCCAGTGGGCGTTCTTGCCACTTGGGGTGAGTCAGACCGATGACACAGGCCTCTAAAACAGCCTCATGTGACATGATGGCGTTTTCAAGATCAATGGACGATATCCATTCCCCACCACTCTTGATCACATCCTTGAACCGATCCGTAATCTTGACATATCCACGTTCGTCGACAGTGCCGGCGTCTCCACTTTTCCAGTACCCATTCTCATCAAAACAATCCGAGCTTCGCGGGTCATCGTGGTAGCTTGCTGTTATCCATGGGCCACGGATGAGGATCTCACCAACGGTCTCTCCATCTTTTGGCACCGGATTTCCGTCGGCTCCGATGATTTTAAGATCAAGCCCTACCACCGGCAATCCCTGTTTGCTCTGGTTTTTCCATTCCTGTTCCTTGGTCCAGCCTTTGATCGTTGGCTTGAAGCGGTTCATCAAAACAATAGGCGTTGTCTCGGTAGCCCCATACGCATGAACCACCTCAGCCTTGCCTAGATCCCAGTATCCCCTCATCATTGATAGAGGGGGCTCAGTCGCTCCAGAGAGCAAGCGGAGACCGTTGAAGTTTGGTTTTTCCGGCAGGGTCCGGATGTATTCGAGCATCGGCATGAAAATGGCAGGAGCACCGTTGCTGAAGGTCACCTTTTCCGATATCATCAGATCAACCAGCATATCAGTTGTTTCCATGGTGTAACGGCCCGTAAAAACCAGTTTAGCTCCTACCAGCGGTGCGCAGAGCCAGAGGCCCCATCCCTGACCATGGAACATTGGCACAGTTTGCATGATCGTATCAGTCAATCCTAACCGAAGGCTGTAGGTCATCATCATAGTGTGGACATATATACAGCGATGGGAATAATATACTCCTTTGGGCTTTCCCGTGGTTCCCGAGGTGTAACAGGCGCTGTAGGCAGAATTCTCATTGATCATGGGCCACTCAAATTCATCAACCTCTTTTTCCAGAAGTGCTTCGTAGCTTTTAACGGTCGGCAGGCTGGTTTTGATATCATCAATATTCTGATCGGTGAGGACAACGAACCCTTCCACTGTTTCTATCTTGTCGGCAATATCCTCGATCAGAGGCAACAGGGTGTCACCCACAAAAACAAACCGGGCTTTGCTGTGGTTGACCACATAAGACAGGTCAATGGTGGACAGGCGGAGGTTCATCTGGAGCACCACAGCACCGATCCCTGAAATGGCCAGGTAGAGTTCAAAATGACGATAGGTGTTCCATTCCATGACACCGATTCGGTCCCCGGGTTTCACTCCGAGCCGTTTGAGGGCGTTCGCGAGTTTTTGAATTCTCTTGTAAGCCTCGCCATAGTTATACCTGAAAACAGTACCGTCCGCCTTCCGGGAAACAATTTCCACTTCCGGGTAAGTCTGGGCAGCCCCCCTGATGATGCTTGAGGTATTCAGGGGATAATTGTCGCCGGAAGTGGAAGGGTAACCGTCAATGATTGTGTAACTCATTTTCATTCTCCTTTGTTTCAGAATGGTTTTAGTTTTTCCCGGCCCGTCGGGTGGACAGGGCGGCATATAAAGCAAATGTGTAAAAGGCCTGGAGAGACCTACCGGATTCGTAGGAAACAACCCGGCCGTTATCTGCCTTTAAATATGGGCTTGCGCTTTTCCATGAATGCCCGCATGCCCTCTTTTTGGTCCTCTGTTGAAAACAGGAATTCAAAACATCGGGCTTCATAGGCCATTGCGGAATGCTGGTCCATATTCATTCCGGTAAGTACGGCCGCCTTGTTTGCCTCCATGGCCAAGCGGGGCTGGCCGGCAAATTTTACGGCCATTTTTTGGGCTTCATACATCAGGGAGTCAGCCGAAAAGACACGGTTAACCAGCCCGATCCGGTAGGCTTCCCGGGCATCTATGGGGTCTCCTGAAAACAGCATTTCTCTGGCCCGGCCCCCTCCGATCAGTCGGGGAAGACGCTGGGTGCCACCACCACCGGGGATGACACCGATTTTGATTTCTGGCAACGCGAACAAAGCGTCTTCAGATGCAAGGCGGATATCGCATGCAAGGGTCAATTCGCAACCTCCGCCAAATGCTATTCCGTTGATGGCGGCAATCACCGGCATTTTGAACTTTTCGATTTTTTCCATTACTATCTGGGCTAGGGATACAAATACATGGGCAGCAACAGGGGTGTCAAGTCGACTCACCTGCTGAATATCTGCGCCCGCGGCAAAGCATTTGTCCCCTCCTGTGATGATAACGGCAGCGATGTCAGTATTTTCTGTCATGGCATCCATTAGATGGTTCAATTCATTCAGCATTTTAATGCTGATGGCGTTCATGTGGTTCGGCCTGTTCAAGGTGATCACGGCCACTGCAGAATTGGCCTCTTTCTGGTATTTTATTGTTGTATATTCCATATAGCTTCCCTTTCAAGTTTATCTGGATGGCTTTGTTCATCTATAGAATTATCAAAAAATGTGCCAAACATGCTCTATATAATTTTAATATATAATTTCAAATGTTTAGCGGCTCGAGGCACAAGCGGTTCTAATTGTTAAAAAATATTATTGTCATATGCGGCGAAAATTGTTGTCTTATTTGACGATTTTATCGTATGTTAACAATTTATTAAGTTGCCTGGAAACATGAGAAAGGAAGAAACCCCATGAATAATTTTTTCAGGGATGCGACACTTGCCATCTGCGGAAGTCTAGATATTGAAGAGGCTCTACGGAACTGCCTGCTCTGCATCCGCAAGTACATACCGGCCGATCTGCTTTCGCTTCATCTTTACAACAAGGATACCGGCTTTATCGAAACGGTGGCATATGCAAAACCAGACGGCGGGGAAAGATGCTCCTTTAAAAACAAATTGCCTGACCATGTTCGAAATGAGATAGATAAAAGGCCTCCCAAACGAGCCTGGTTTGTCGAACGGTTAGGGGATTATGACGGTACACATGAAGTTGCTGCATATACTAATTGTACTGATATGGCCGGCATTATCATGGATCTTATTCTTGAGAAAAAACTGCTTGGCGTATTTCTGCTTGCGAGCAGACACGCTGATAAATTTTCACCCGAACACCTTGAACTTGTGGAAATGTTGAATAAACCAATTGCAGTGGCATTAACTAACAGTATGCGCCACCGGGAGGTCGAGCGGCTCAAGGATCTTCTTGCAGATGACAGCCGCTATTTTCAAAGTGAGTTGAGACGGCGAGTCGGTCAGAAAGTGATCGGAAGCGAGCTGGGGCTTAAAAGTACCATGGAGATGGTACAGCAAGTCGCTCCCTTGAATAGCCCTGTTCTACTTCTTGGAGAGACCGGTGTAGGTAAAGAACTGATCGCTGGGACGATACACAATCTGTCCTCAAGAAAAAATGGTCCTATGATCAGTTTCAACTGCGGTGCCATTCCACCTAGTCTGATGGACAGTGAATTGTTCGGGTATGAAAAAGGTGCGTTTACCGGCGCTGCCACCCGGAAGCGTGGCGTATTCGAACGGGCCCAAGGCGGCACCATATTCCTGGATGAAATTGGAGAACTGGTACCAGATGCTCAAATAAGGCTGTTAAGGGTTTTGCAGCAAAAGGAGATCCGGAGAGTCGGAGGAGTAGACAAGGTAAACCTGGACATCCGGTTAATTGCGGCCACTCACCGTGATCTGAAGGAGATGATTATGAAAAGGGCTTTTCGCGAAGATCTTTTTTACCGGCTGAATGTATTTCCAATAACCATTCCTCCGTTGCGAAACCGGCCGGAAGACATTCCGGCTCTGGTACAGTATTTTATCTTTGAGAAGGCCAAAGAGATGAAACTCAAGCAGCCTCCCCAGCTGATGCCAGACGATTTGAAGCGGCTCATGACTTACGAGTGGCCGGGGAACATCCGTGAACTTGAGAATGCAGTCGAAAGAGCTCTTATTCTAAATAAAAAGCATTTCTTAACATTTGACGAGCTTCAATTAAACCCTGTGAAGGAACTTCCTCAGGCCGGCAAACTAACCGACCAGCCTTTACCTCTACCTCTTGATACAATTATATCAAATCATATCAAGTCTGTTCTTTCTATCACTGAAGGAAAGATTCATGGCAAGGGTGGTGCTGCAGAACTTTTGTTGGTCAATCCAAGCACGTTGAGGCATCGAATGAAAAAACTCGGCATCACAGTTAACAAAACAGTTGGCAAGGATTAGGAGATACTCTTTTAGGTTTGTTTGGAACTGCTCCAACTATTGAAGCTTTGATTCAAGGTTAAGCTACATTTGTTAAAATTGTGAGATTGAAAAGGCGTTCAATAATAAATATGGTACCTGGCCATGAATTGAAACTCCCCAGGATTATAAGGCTTATAGCTGGGAGGACTGCGTCGATGGGAGGGTGAGCATCATAACGTGTGCCCGTTTGGTTTTGTTATAGAATTTAATCACGATTGATTTATAGTTATGCTCAGTCTATAAACAAAATGTCTAGAACCTGGTTCCTCGAATACAAATCAAAATGGATAGTATCGGCTAATGTAATGACAGGTCCCTACATACTAGTTGATTTTACAAAAAAAGATACCTCTCCAGGGGCATTTTATTGTCCGTCATGCCAAATTCAATGCAATTTACAAACGTCTCAAAACCAGTATAAAATTAAAGGTTTATCCTTTGCAATATGTGGTCCCATAGTTTTTCAGATCGTTCAATGTAGCACTCAAAGGTGCGCTCAACGATTTGTTTTTCGCTCTTACGTCAATGCCCCCGCATTGAACATACAGGGAATGCTTCTGATGCCCTATAAAATTGGTTTTTGGGAACGCCATACTCAAGACTTTTGGACCACGCCACCCGTTTCGTGGCATAGCCATCTGAGGTTTCAACTGACCAGGGCTTACCATTCATATGCCTGCGTTTTAATCGATGAACAGAGCTTCTGGAAAAAGTTAGAGAAGGAACGAATATCCGGAAAAATTCTTCTAAAACGGTTATATCCAAATAATGTATATTATCAAGCTCTATTTGCTTTATTGCCAGATATGCAGACTGATGATCAATGGGAGGATATAAACAATCATTTGTCAAAAATTAATGATCAGCATTTAAAAAGTGTGGTTAGGACTCTACTTTACACATATACGGGCAAAAGATTACACAAACAAGTGGCAAATAAAATGTCCGAAAAGGGATATTTTAGAAAACCAATTAAAAGGCGTAAAAATGCTATCGCTTCAATTTATTCGAGTACAGAGGACATATCTCAGATAAAAATCAATAGCTTGATTGACCAAGAAATTTCCGAAAACAAGCGACTCTTAATTGGTGAGTTTCATAAGATTATTAACGACCAGCAGCAGAATTATGAACAGCAGGCTGCAAATGTATTGTTAAACCTGTACCATAAAATGTTCCATTCCGTGTGTTCTGATTTTTATCTGTCATCAAAAAGAAGCGAACTTTCCAAATGGATTGACAAGGTTCAGAAAGGAATAGCATTATTTGTTGATGCTCCAATGGGATTGGGTAAAACCTATTCGATTGTTGAAACTTTGGCCCGCAGGCCGGATCTGTCTGCTATTGTCTTCCTTCCCACTAGAAGGCTCTGTGATGAGTTTTGTTTGAACCTTACTAAAAAAATAGCAAAAATAAATCATGATCCTCCTAAAACTGAAGAGGGCAGGGTAAACGATGTAGTTTCACTCCAGGATAAAGACGGTCGTTTCTATTCCAAAGGGACACGGGACTATCTTGAAAGAAACGGCGTATATTACCTTGATGGTATTAACGAATATGAATGCCCATCCTTTGAAGATATTATTGAAAGATACAGCAAACATTTTTTTTCGAAGGGTGATGCCTGCAGGGACTGTGATAAAGAACTAAATTGTAGATTTCTTCAGCACGCAGAGCAAGCTCCTCTTCACCGGATCATTGTCGCAACCCATGCAATGTATGATCGGATTTTCAATAACCATGAATCCTACTGCTGGAAAAAAGGGAAAAAACTTGTCCAAAGGGATATGTTCATTGTTGATGAGGATATCGTATTTTCCAAGTGTTATCAGCCGATTAGTTTGAGTGAAGATGGCTTACGAGAGTTCGTTGCTACAATAACAAATTTTTTGAATGACCCTGATTATTTTGGTACTCAACCGATAAAACCGGGTCTTTTCATTAAAATTGACAGCATTCTTGCTCAATATGTAAAGTGTGACACGACATCTTATATCCCACCAATTGACCACAAATTTTCATTCCCTACTCATGTAAAAGAGCAATGGGGTCTTTACAGCGGAGAGCTTAGCGAAATCATACCGGATACAATCAACGTATCTAATAGCATAGGCAACTACTTAGAAATTATCGGAAACTGTATAAAAAAGGGATTCGTAGTCCAGAAATATAATATGTATGCTGAAAACGGTTCGGTTAAACGAACATTCAAGCGGATCTATTTTGCAAACCCCAAAACTTTCCGGTTTGACAAAAAGACACCAGCCCATGTTTTTTTTGATGGGACCATGTTCGATAGAGAGCTGCTCAAAAACAAGTTGTTGGATGTGGAATTTGAGGAGGTAAAAATACCAATCCATAATCCATTCTGGACCTTGAGGGCATGGCAAAATATCAACACTGACTTGCCCAAATACCAAGTTCCAAAAAACGTAGATAAAGTAAAAAATCTGCTCGCTCATTTGATCAATGAAATAGGCTTCCAAAACAGGTTTTTAATTTTATCCTCTAAGGATTTGCGAGCAGAACTTGAACCATGGGTTAAACAATATCCTGGTTTGCAGCTCGTAATGGAACATTACGGAAATCTGAGAGGGATGAATAATGCAAAGGACTGTAATATTGCTATCGTCTTGGGTGGTTACATTCTCTCTGATGCAGTTGAGATTACAATGGCGCTAGATTTTATCTATAAAAAGTTTAAAGGCCATAACCCTGTCCCCATAAAAACTTCTGGCAATCTATGGAGTTGGCAAGGCCCCAAGGGAATCAGAAAATATAAAGACGAATATGAAATAGTAGGGGACTTGGCAAAAAAGTATCGATACGCAGAATATAGGCAAGCTCTCGCTAGAACCAGATATTTGTTTCATCCTGTTGATTTTTATATTTTGTCAAAGGATCGGTTAACTGATTATGAACCTTTTGTCAAAGCGACAGAAGAGCATCAAATGATGAATATAATTTTCCCTCCGAGACCTAAACGTGAGGATAATAGAGATACTGAAATTAAAAATGTCGTAATTGACTGGCTCAAAACAAATCCGTCAGTATCTGCTACGGAAATTGCATCGCTGTGTAGAGATAATAAAGGGAAAACCTTCCGGCGTCAGACCGTAGGCAAGGTATTGAGAGAGATGTTAGATCACGGTACTCTGACCTATTACCGGCACTATAAGAAAAAATATATGTCAAATATAAACTATTGATTTCAATGGTTTATTTTAATTTGTCCATTTATCTTATAATATATAATTTTGTCCATTTTAAAAATTTTCACAATCATTACGTGTTCAAGCCCCATCTTCCCTCTTCAATCTTATTATTTGATTCCCCGGATTTCTATCAAAAATAAAAAAAAGGGCTCTGTGTGGAGTTGAGGGGTGGTGTTGATCTCTATATCCTGGTCGTCACTTTTCAAAATCCCCCAGTGTGTATTTTCGGGTCCCACACCATCCAATGAGGGACTTTTTGTAATCGATACATTATAGCCCCCACCCCTCTGCATAAGGGGTTCATCATAGCACCAGCCCTGCCAGCCCTCCACAACGCTGGCACCGCAAGCACCACCAGTTCAAACCATTAACCATTCTACCCCTCCCCCCTACCATCACTTTATCAAAGGAGAAAGAATCATGAAGAACAAAAGCGAAGTCATCGCCCAGGCCATTCCCGCATTTGAAATCCCATGTCCATCCTGTCAGAGCCCCATGAAGTCAGTCAGGAAGTCAATCCTTAATCAAACCCGTCTATTCGTCTGTGTCTGTGGTTATGACGAATGGATATCAGTAAAGCGGTTTGAAGACATCACGAATCAATGCTTTATCTGCGGTAAAAGTGATTGTTGCGCCAGGGACCACAGTTTTAATGGCATCATTCCGGCAGGTATGGGCCTGTAACAGCTTTTAACAACCAGTATCTCAAATATAAGGTCCGTCCATCCAGGGTAGGCCTTTCGTCATTTTCAACCATAGAGAAAAGGAGAATTTCTATGCTTACTCCAATCAAAGACACAGACATCTTAAAACGATTTTCTAAGCCCCCAGGCGATCCACCCGAGGAGAACAGGAAGGGCCAGGCTGGTTCAATATCCGTTTTCCCAAGCTCACCCCTTGATCGACCTGCGGAAACATTTAGCAATGAACTTCACAGAAGAGAGACTAATCGGAAGGCCTTAATGAAATGGATCAAGGAGAACCTGAAGCCGGAGATCCATTACGGAAGGATACACATTGATGATAGGTGCCAATTTGCTAGGGCTGATGCCATTCACCTATGCCATGACATTAATCATTTTTCCCGACCAGTTCTGTACAAACCCGGTGCTGAAAGGATTATCGGTGTTCTTGGTTTAACTGCCACTTTCCCGAACTTGAAACAGTACGAGATGGCTTGTGTTCACCGGCAGGAGATCCAAACTGTGATTTTGAGATGTTTGCTGACCAGCCAGAACGGTAACATTGTAGCGGAGGGTGCCGGAGCACGTCATATCCGGCAGGATAACTGGAACTTGAACACCTGTATCAAGATGGCTCTGAAATCTGCTCTAATTGATGCTGTAGTTCGGATTACCGGTCTTTCATCTGTGTTCATCAAAACTCATCAGAATACATTGACCAGGTTGGGACATGGTAAAAATGACAATCTGCCAGGTGTGGGAGATTGTAATGACAGATTGCCACCTATGTCAGAATGTAATTCCACCACTGAAAAACCAGCTACGAGGAAACAGATTCAGCTGGTTCAGTATCTCGCTGGCCGTAAAGGATACACAACAAATAGCCTGGACAAACATTGCCAGGGTCTCTTCGGGAAGTCCGTGAAGGATCTGGATAAAGTCCAGGCCCATAAGCTCATAAACCAATTTATTAACGGCTGAAATCCAGCCACAACAATAAAGGAGACAAGAGCTGAAAGCTGAGGCCAAACGCTTCAACTTTCTGAATTTTCGAAACCCAGTAGATGTTCGGTACAATGAACGATCTAACTTAGAAAGGGTAAATGGTCGACTCAAGGATGAGTTTGGAGCAAAAGCAGTCCGTGTTCGTGGGCATGCAAAAGTAATGATTCACCTGATGTTTGGTGTAATTGCATTGACAGCAGATCAATTGATGCGTTTTGTCATTTAAAGCGAACTGAAATGATCTGAAAATAGCCCTGAAAAAAGTGGTGGTGGATAGCTACGTCCAAAAACTTGTTTTCTGTTCGTTTTTCACGAACAACAAAGAAAAATGCTCGCTTGAATCGCTTCCATGAACTTTTGGAAGGAAATATTCATAGTTTCTGCAAAAGGCTCCTTGGAAATTTTTTATATTATTCATAGCGACCCTTGAGGCTTAATACTAGCCGCTAATTCCACCTTCTCAGCATTCAATGTCCGTGATCATCGCTGTTTTGTTGTGGTGCAAAATCATGTATTCGGATGATCCTTTACACTTAGTAAGATCGTTGTTCATTTCAAGAATAGTAAAAAGGCATCATTTCGGCCATTTTATACCAGTTACGGTTTTCATCCCAATTCAAATCGCTTTGGATGCCGAGATGCTTCAAATTTTGGGTGATACCAAGCACCTGTTCTTCAAGGTAGAATAATTCGTCTTTTAGATTCAGTTTTGACCGTCGGCCCAACTGCTTTTTGCAACAATGGGCAAGAAGTTTGATGGGAATTTTAATAGCCTCTATAGTAAAATCACCTTTACCACCGGATAAAGCATGCTCAAACAATGCGAGTGCCGACTCATGATCCCCTTTCATGGCATGGATTACTCCCAGCCATTTCATGGATAGAAATCTCGGGTATTCGGCTTTTTTATCCAGAAGCTTTTCACCCAGCATTTGTTCACCACTTACCTTAATCCCATTTTTAAGCCCCAGTGCAGACAGGTACAAGCGGTGCAGGAAAAAAAATTCTCCTTTGTTTGCTTGAAAATTGTCAGTTTTTGAGAGATCAAAGATCTTGTTTTCTCGACTGTTTTTACTATTGGTTTCTTTTAAAAAATTTATCACGGCTTTTTCAAATTTACTGCGCTTAAAATACAAAGTCGTCAGATACCCCATGCCTTGAACCCAAAAAGGAGAGTTGTTGGCACAATGGGCGATGCTATGTTTCAGATAGGCTTCCGCCTCTTTATAATATATCTCCCCGTCAGGATAATCGCAAAGAAAAGCGTACATCTGTCCGATAGTTCCTTCAAGTCTGGCTCTTGCTTCGTCAATTATACCGTTTCTAACGGGAAACAGGATGCGATAGCGTTTCATTTCCTCACTTAAGATATTTTCCACCTCTTTAAACCGAAAGGTATTGAATGCTGCAGCCTGGACCATGATAAGAACCGTTTCAAGCCGCTCCTGGGCGGCACCGTACATACTGCCGAAAATTTCACCACCGCGGGTTTCAAGCAAATCCAGGTAATTTTGGAAATCCTTGAGATCTGTTTCACCCCTGTGACAGGAAATTCTTATCCGGCAGCGTGTGGCCAAGGTCCTTATGCCAATGTTTTTAAACCTTTTTTCCACTTCTTCCATAAAGGTCAAAATAAAATTCAGGTTTTCGTACCGATTCGGGGCGTTAATGATCTTTTCATCCAGAAAGGCTTTTATCTGATTTTCAAACAGTCTTTGCTCTTCTTTGTCAAGTCTTTTGCTCATGCTGTCAGCAGTCTTGGCCAATTCATCATTATCTTGAGAGCCGGTCAGATGCTCGAAGCATAATAACAGACCGGCCACAGGGTCTTCCCTGAAAATATGCTTCAGTCTGGGCACGGTTCTGTTGGATAGATACATGAATGCATTGTGGATACTGTAGCTTTTTGTTTTGCCTGCATTTCTGAGAGCTTCCAGGTAGTCGTGATCACTCCATCTGAAGGCGCCGCAGAACAGGTCTGCAATAGCTAAGGGGGTGGAGTGTCTGGCACTTTGCATGTTAATTCTTATCTTTTTTGAAATGCCCCTGTCATTGAAAACACGGGTAATTTCGTCCAGAAGGTTGCTACAGATGCTACGCTCATAATCGGAGCAGTTATTAAACCCATACTCGCCCATGAGCAGTTTGATTCTTCTTGACGCAATGGTGATTTCAATCCGATCCTTTTTCCCGATGCTGATGTTGGCCAGTACCTGAAGCAAGGTCGCTCGGAGGATATCTATATAAGCACCCTGCTCATTTGAATAATACCTTGGAAAGCCTGTAGATCTGAACGCAAAAAGTATCTTGCTCGCGATACCGTCAAAAATGGCGCTGATAAAGGGCGGAACTTTACCGACCGGTATTCTTATTTTACTGTCAGCATTTCTCCTTTCTCTGGGAATGTGCAAGGGGATAAAATGAAGGTGGTCTGGAATTCTAATTGCATATTCGTCACCTAGCGTTTTAGTGATGTCCTGATTGAAGGGAAGGACAACATCCCTGAGAAAATCTTCCACCCTGAATGCAAATCGTCCTTCACAGACCCATCCGGCAACGAAGTTGGTATTTTTTTTTACGGTACTTCTTTTTCCAAAACTACCTGTTTCATCAATAAAAATGTGATAGTTCATTTATTCATCCCTGACATTGCTACACTGACAATTTAAGAACTATTATTCCATAAGTTTCAGATGCAATGCTTCAATCTACTTTAGAATTTAAAAACGGTAAGTTCACCTGCGAGCTTCAGAGAATCTGTGTGACGCGTTTAGTTAGCCCCCTTGGACATTTTAACTTTCCAAGCTCATAGACGAGTGAAGCGATTGGTTGCATCCTTTTTCCGCACCATTCAATATGCTCATTTCGCTGACTGTCGCGGTATATGCTCAACAGTCCTCCAATTTTCACTGCATGGAAACTGAATTGATAGCCGTGTATCTCAAGCATGACTAAACTTCCATCAATGTACACCTTAGCAAGTAGACTATCCGTTTTAAGTTGATACTCTAACACATCAGCCAATCTGTTCTTGAAAGCATATAAACTTTTAAGCTTTTTGTCTTGGGTCCGCTGCTTTTGTTTTCGCTGGGCGTTTATCCAAGCGTTGATTAAATTCATTGCGCAGAGATAAAAAAACATTTCGTTCTCGTTCGTAGGAAGCAAGTTCAATAGAGTCATTGCTTCCATGAGGTGTGACTTCTGGATAATATAACTCTGTTGCTTGGGTGAATGGATTTCACGTTCTATATCCACAATGCTTCTCCCTGTCTCCAGGGGATTCATATGGTTCTGCAAAAAGCGTATTTGATCTAACCAATGAACACTTTTTTTGGGTCTGAAGTTTGTGTACTCATTGAGAGAAAGAACCGAGGCGTGCTTGTACCGGCAGCGATGGTGCGGTGTTGGTGTTGGGTTGACAAAAATAACGTACAATTTTCTGCACTGATCTCCGTTGTAGATTGCTACTCTGTGAGCTTTCTCTTCTGTGAAGGCATAGCATACCCATAGGTCTCGTTCTATAGAATAGATTGGCACGAAAAAATTACTTTTTTTGCGAGCAGTTCCAGGATGGTCCAAGGCCGGTAGTATACCTTCTGGTAACCATTTGTACGTCACGTCTTGCCTGCCGTTTGGAAAATACTTTTCTGAGATATTCAATATTATAGACTGTATTAGTATATTGGAGAGTGGTATTGATTTGAGAACGGAAAGGCGCTCAAAGTCACCGGAAAAGAATCGACGAACAGCCTCCTTAGTTGGGTCTTTTTTATCGGTATAAACAGTTATGAAGGCCCCTGAAGGAGTATAGATCACGACGAAGTCTGTCTGCCAGACCCTGTTCTTCCACCGCTTGGTTTTGGAATCAAATTGATCTCTAAAAGCAAGTACACTCTTATAGCGACCGTTATCCTGTAGGTCGATTGACTTTAAGAGGGCGCTGTATCTAAGCTTGCCCCTTTGTAATGGCTGTTCGGCATCAACAAGATCGAAATTGAAGTCAATCTCAGCCAAGAGGTTAAAAGGATAATATTGGCGAAACCATGCAGCCGGGTGGCTTTCCTGATGGTTTATAGTCCAGGTCTCGTAGTCGAAATTGGTAAGTTTCATCTTCAAAGATTCCCTTCGTTCCTCTGAGGGCCAACAAGAAACCTTTATCAATAGGTCCGTCCATACAAAGGCCAAGAAAGTATGGTTGCCGAAGGTTCTTCGTTACCGCTAAAACGGGTGATCCGGCAAGCGGGATTATTAATAATAAGGTTATTGAACAATACCGATAGTTCAAAGCCGAAAATATTTATTTTATGAAATTTATAACGTTTGTAGGTTGTTCATACAAGGATAAATTGGAATATTTTTTACTAGAAATTGGCTGATTTTTTTTGCCTGGCCAATATTTCCAATTCTTCAAATAACGATGAGAGCGGATTTTATTGGGCTTGGCTTGAAAATCGACTACCCAAATAGGGTATTGTATAAATTATTATATCATCAAGCGTCACCAGTAGCACTTGCTCCTCAAACTTATGGAATAGCGTTTTATCGATTGTTGCCTCCCCAAGCCAACGTTGAGGCATCACCCGTCTGCAACAAATCGATAAAATGGATGAACGGAATTATACGAAGAGAATGGCAAGGGCTATGGGGATTGAATGATTGTTTCTTATTTCATTATAAAGTTCGGAATTTCAAATTGTTGATAGCAGAGATGCAAAAACCTTAAATTTTGCTGTTTTTCCGCAGTCATTGTTTTTTTCCATTCGTTCCTTGTAGACGATTTGTCGAAAATTTATAACGCTTGCGCAGTGATGCTATATCGCAATAATAGCGATCTACAGTATGTGGCCAAGGCAAAATTATCCTCAACGATCATGGAACGAATTTCAAAGATTAAAAACTGGCGAAGCATTGGCAATGGTCATTTCGCAGCCAACTTTCATTGCAAGCTGTCGGGATGGTCCAGGCCCATAAATTCATTAACCAGTTCATTAACAACGGCTGAAGCAGCCAAAACCAACATGGAGGACATCATGTGGAACATCCCTACAAAAGAAGACTTGGCTAAAATCCCCGCCCTGTATGAAACCGAGCACATCCCGCTGAAAAACAAGATCATACACATGCATTTCTTTATTCTCGACTGCGATTGGTGGATCTGTGAGCACAATGGTGGAGACATGCTGTTCGGATTTGCCATACTCAACGGAGATTACCAGTTCGGAGAATGGGGTTTCATAAACATGGAGGATCTTAAAAACGTCAGAGTCGGGGGATACCTGGAGGTTGACCGAGACTTGTATTGGGAATCCAGGCCTGCCAGTGAAGTTGAAGGTATCTGCCGCGCTCAGGGATGGCATTATGAGCCCGCCACTAACCAGAAATAAAGAAGAACATCATGCGAAGAATCTGGAAATTCAGTATCGACAATGAAACCATCGAGGACATGATCAAAGCCGGGAGATACACCCCCTGTCTCTGCATCACGTTTCAGGACCGTAGTGGCAAGCACACCCATAACTTGTCTGCTGGTTCAGATGATGTCCTTGACGTTTATCGGGAAGGGTCTGGGACCTATGTCCTGGCTACTAATTGTCACCTTGAATACTTGGGATTGGAAGTCTTTGAGGGTGCTGAAAAACTGGGCAGCATCTTTCTTCAAGGGCATCAGGTGAAAGATGTCCTGGGACGCGAGAGTTGCGCCCCATTTAACGTTATTAAGCGGCTAAGGGATTACATCCAGTAACCGCCCGAACAACCCGTATCGTCAAATCTACCGCCTTCCTGGAAGCATCCAGCGAAGGTTTTTTTGTATCTAAAATCAGGAGGATATTATGAGTACAGCAAGCATCATTGAAAGGCGTTGTCAGCAGCATTGGAAAAAGATGGGGATCACCAGCAAAGAGGCATTGCAGGCCCAGTTGCAAATTATTTTTGAGCAGACAGACAACCAGAGTTCAGCCCTGGTCAGAATTTATCAGCTCCTTTTCCCGGATTGGGACAGCATCAAACAGATCGAGGGCTTTCCTGAAGTCGGGAAGGAAATGTGGCAGTATATTTGCCAGCTCTTTATAGAATTCGACCGTCAGCATCACGCTGGCGTTCTTCATGGCGGCATTTGGTTGAATAACGGATTCAGCAGCAATGACAGGTTGGATGGTTGGGAAATCAGTTTTGATTCCGTCAAGGTCATTTACGCATAGCAGTTTTAACAACAATTCAGGAAGCTATCTGGGGCAGCAGCTCTGGGTGGCTTTCTGTTTTTAAGGAGGCATTATCATGAACGAGAAGATTAAAAGCGTGTTGGGTTCAATTCTGACTGCTTTTGAAAATGGAACTATCCCTGAGGCCATCAGTATCGCAACCTTTCCCCCGATTGCGGGTATTCCTAGCCAGACTTGGTCTTTTAATAACAGGGTAATTCAATTCCTGGCTGGGACAGTGGATTCTCGTGGTTTCAATCAGTGGAAAGAAGTCAATCGCTTCGTCAAGAAAGGTTCAAAGGCAATCTACATTCTGGTTCCACTATTCAAGAAGGTCAGAGATGAAGACAGCGAGGAGGAGAAGCAGATCCTGACCTCATTTAAAGCCATGCCTGTATTCAAAGTAGAAGATACCGATGGCGAGGCCTTGGATTACCAGAACATCGAACTCCCGGAACTTCCCCTGCTTGACCGGGCAAAGGAACTGGGCGTTAGCGTGAAGGCAGTCCCCGGCAATTGCCTCTATTACGGTTTCTATTCCCCAGACCGCAAAGAGATTGGACTGGCAACCCCGGAGGAAAAGACCCTGTTTCATGAATTAGCTCATTCGGCAGATCATATCCTCAAAGGCAAATTGAAGCCAGGTCAGGACCCATTCCAGGAAATCACTGCTGAACTGTCCGCCCAGGCATTGGCACGTATCTGCGGCAAGAGCATGAAGGACACCACCGGCAACAGCTATCAGTACATCCGCCACTACGCAGAGAAAATCGACATGAGTCCGCATCAGGCATGCTTGAAGGTGCTCTCAGACACCGAGAAGGTGCTGAATTTGATCCTTCGCGGTGAAAGCCATGGCAATGCCCCTGCCATTCGAAAGGTCGTTTAAAACACAAATTTTCGCGTCTCAATATTTCTAACCAGGGCTTGTGTATTGGCTACATGAGCCCTCTTCATTTAAAGAGGAACAAAATGGTCTTTAATATAGTGTGTTCCTATTGCGGGAAAGACATGGGAACGAAAGAAGCACCCGGAAACAATGTGTCAGGCGCACTGGAAGAGGCTGGCATAGAAAACGTATCGCACTCAATATGCCCCGACTGTTTTCGGGAGCAAATGATAATCATAAATGCCAGAGACAATGGAGGTGATGAAGATGTGTGACGATTTTTTTGACGGAATTGACGAAGAGGATTGGGCTATCATAGGACCGCTGTCTGAGGAACTGGCCGAGGAAAAGAAACGGCGGAAGCAGTTGGAGGAGGATCTATACCCGAATGATGAAGAACCGTGGTAGGAGTAGAAAATAGTTATAATCATAAAGAGTTATACAGTAGTATCCATACCCAAGCACCCATCCTCGTAGTCCCCATCCCTCCGTGCCCCTATCTATCGTGCCATTGCTTCATTCACCCATTGTATCCTCATCTTGTCAAGATCCATGTCTGTATGGGGTAGGACTTTACGATATTTTATTATGCTACAGGCGAGGTAGACAGGAAAGGTTTGACGCCATTCTAGGCTCATAATGTTTCCGGGAGGAAGATATGAAAATGGTGAAGGGGAGAAATGGGAACTACCCTGGTAGGTACAAAGCCTTGCTATATCAGAAAAGAAAAAAGTGAGGGTGAGGAGGGTTACCGGTAGAGGGATAAATGTAAAGCCGGTGGCAGAAAAGAAAACCATGAAGGGAGGGATGGTCGATTTAAGTGTCAATAAATTTTAATAGCCGGGTTATTAATCCGGCTGGAAGGAGCTTTTTTAAATGAGTCCTATAATTACAAAACTTGCTGGGGTTACATTCGATAACTGCCAGCAAAACATCAGGTTCTTCAGTAATCCTGATTTGATCTATGATTTGGAAAGAGAGTTCAATAACCAGTATGATCCCTTTGCGATCAAAGTAACAAAGGGGCCTCACAAACTTGGTTATCTCCCAAAGCACATCGCTCAACAGGTAGCGCCATTGATAGACAATGGAAGATGCTTTGTTGCTGAACACTTGGCACTCAATGAATTCCCGCCACACGAAACGGTGGGATTGACAGTCAGAATTCGAGAATTAACACAATAAACATTATCTTTGGGTGGTAGCTCCTTAAATGGGGGATGTTTCCGGTTACATCCCCCTGCCCATTTAACCGGAGGAAATATGAGTAACCGCTGTGCTTGTTCAAAAGTGATCATATCCTGACGCAATTGCTAATAGGCCATGTTCGATGCTGATACTGCCTGTGACAGATTTCGTTTGCCCAAACTATACCCACCCGCTGCATTTGTGTTTTCTCGGGGAAATTAAAAAGGATTGCGTATGGGGAGTAAGGAGAATCAATACAGGGGATAAAAACGTCTAGGATAATCAGAAAAGAAACTGAGTGAGGGGAGAGAAAAGAATTAACATGAGGTTAAGATCGCTCAGGGGCTGGCAGAAAAGATAATAAAGAGAGGGGGTAAGTAAGAGATTTTAAACAAAACATAGTGCTGAAACATTTACAGCGTTTTTGGCAACGCAGTGTTCCGGGTGAAGGCGTTACAGCCCTCTCACCCAAAGGTTCAGGGAAACATCCCTGCCAACCAGGTGAAAGCAGACATGAGTGGTTTGTGTCTGCGAGGCAGATTAACAAAATCAACGCCTAACCTGGAAATATTAATCCGTGGATCAGAAACATGATCCACACAGATATAACAGGAGTTTTCTATGATAGAGAAAAGAAACTCAAGCAGTGACACTGCATGCCAGAAACTAAAACAATCCATAGCCAATGCCGGTATGAATCCACCGGAAAGTGTTGAACATAACAGGCTAATGCGGTTTTCTCCAGATGGGGGAACCAGTAAGGACGGCTGGTATGTATTCAATCCTAACCGTGATGGTACGGCATGGTGGGAATTCGGCAATTGGAAAACAGGCTATCGTGATCAATCCAAGTATGTACCGGATGACGTAATCTTAACAGAATCTCAAATGAACAACTGGGATTTACAGATTTTTCAGAGAAGAAAGGAACTTGAACAGGAGAAGAAGGAAAAATACGAGGATGCAGAAACGAAAGCCAGGAAGCTGTGGGGTAAAGCGGAAGATGCTTCCCCTGATCATCCGTACATCAAGAAGAAACGGATCACCCATCAAGGGCTGAAGCAGATGCAGGACAAATTAATTGTTCCAATCTATCTGGACTTCGCGGACCCTATGGACCGTCCGGTGTCTTTACAGTTGATCAGTGAGGCAGGAGACAAACAATTCTTGGCCGGTGGAAAAATCCAGGGATGTCACCATACCATAGGTGATCCAGCTGCATCAGATGTCATTTACATTGCTGAGGGCTATGCAACAGGGGAGACTATTAAGAAAGCAACCGGCTGTCCGGTAATCGTGGCATTCAATGCTGGCAATATGAAAGCAGCCTGCGAGAAGGCATTAAACACTTTCGAGGGCAAGCGGATCATAGTAGCCGCCGACAATGACCTTAAAACAGCAGAAAAATCCGGTCAGAACCGTGGCCGAGAAACCGCTGATGAAATCTATAATGAACTCGGCATCGAGTATGCTCTATGCCCTGTTAATTCCGATTTTAACGACCTTTTTAATGGATATCAAAGCCAGGAGGAAGGATACCAGGCAGTAGCAGAGAACCTCAGAAAAACCAATGCCTATGACCGTTATGCGCAGATTATCGATGATTTAAATGATGAGTATGCCGTCACCTGGGTTGGTAATAAATGCATGATACTGAAAGAAGCAGTTGATCCAAGAACTAATTGTAAGGAGCTTCAATTCACATCGGATACCGATTTGAGAAAGTATTATGCTAACAAAACTATTGAGAACCCGGAAGACCCGGAAAAACAGATCTGTATCATCGACTATTGGTGGAAGCATCCAGACAGGAGGCAGTATAAGAGGGTGGTTTTCGAACCTGGGATTGAAACTCCAGGAGAGTATAATCTTTGGTCCGGCTTCCCATTCAAACCAATGAAAGGTGATTGGTCGCTATTCCGGGATCACATCCATACCATCATCGCCAATGGCAAAGATGACGAGTTCCACTGGATTCTGGGCTGGATGGCGAGAATTCTTCAAGATCCTGGAGGAGAGAGGCCAGGTACATCTCTAGTACTTCGTGGAAACCGTGGGACTGGTAAAGGTGTTTTCGTCAATTTCTTTGGGAAGGTTCTCGGTAATCATTACCTCCAGCTTGCTCAACAGAGCCACTTGCTTGGGAAATTCAATTACCACCTGAAAAACAAAATTCTGGTTTTCGCTGATGAGGGCTTCTGGGCCGGTGATAAACAGAGTGAGGGTGCTATCAAAAACATGATCACTGAGCCGGAACTGGTCATTGAACAAAAGGGCCGGGATGCTATTACCGTTCGGAACTGTATCAATCTGATCATTGCGAGTAACAATGAGTGGGTTGTGCCTGCCGGGTTGGAAGAAAGGCGGTTTTATGTGACTGACGTTTCCAGTGAAAGACAGCAGGATCACCCATACTTCAAAGCCATTGCTAAGCAGATGCTAAATGGTGGCCTTGAGGCGATGTTGTATGATCTGCTCCAGTGGCATTATTCACTGGATGTATTACGTGAAGCCCCGAAAACCTCTGCTCTGCTTGATCAGATCCGCAATACCATGGGTGAGGCCAAGAAGTTCTGGTACGAGCGCCTTGAGGAAGGAAGCCTGAGCATAGATCATGTTGATTGGCAGGAAGAGATAGGCTGTGGCTCGCTGTATGAAGATTACCTTGTATTTGCAAGAAGCCTTAATCAACGCTTCCCTTTAACCAGGCAGCAGTTCGGTAAAGAGATAAATCAGCTGTGTAAGGGGATGGTAACTGTCCGGCTCAATAAGGGTGGCTTTCGTACCAGGGTGTATCGGGTTCCACCTCTGGAAGAATGCCGGAGGCAGTTTGAAGAGGTCGTCAAGATGCAGGGTCAGATCGACTGGGAGGATGGTCCGCAGTGACCCCAGAGAGGGTCCACATAGGTCCAAACCAAGATGCCCTATTGACGGGGCTTGGTCCGCATGGTCCGCGGAGTCCAATTAGTTTTAGATAAATTGTTTCTGTGTAGGATTATCAAGCTCCTATTAAAAGAGTATTGGGGAGAGGTAATCATTTTAAAAGTACTAAATCTGTATGGACCGTATGGACCTATTGGACCTAAGCACTAATACCAAGGTTCTTCAGGGTCCAGTTAAAAAGTTTTAATTGGACCTATAGGACTTACTTTAATAAATACTAATAAATAATATAGATAAATAATAATGTATTAATAGCAGTAATAACACTAAGGTACTTACAGCACTTATCAAAGAAGTACCTGAAGCATGCCTATTTCCCCATGGTTTAAAATAAAGGGGTACTATCTCCCCCAATCCTACATTCTCTCCCCCTCCCAGTACAGCGGACCCCGTAGTTCCGGTTAATCAAGAACTCGGTAATACCGGCTTTGTTTGCTGCTTAAACAGGTATAGGCGAGTGCCATATCTGCGTTGATCAGCCTTATTCCTGGAGAGATAGACCTGCTTTTATACGTTAATTTTAATCTACGATGCCCTACTGGTGACCCTGGTAGGGCATTTGAATTTTAATGGAGGCAATTCAATGGTTCATAATAGTTTTTTGATTGAACAGAGTTTCAACCTACTAGATTTGTTAGAAGATAGCGGTGTAGATAATGTTTATGACATCCTGTGTCAATTGGAATGCAGCTTCGATTTAACAGAGACCGAGGCACTGCAAATCTACACGGAGTGGCTGGAAAATAGAATGATGTTCGTAACCGAAAACATATTTAATGAAAGGAGTGCTTATGCACAATAAGAAGAAGCGTCGAATTAAAAAGTTGTTGAAGAAATTGGTGCGCCCGATCGACGAGAATGGTGATCGGAAACATCGGTTGTTGTTTTTCTACCTGGGGCCTCACCATATACCGGAGGAGCCGATAGAAGAGTCCTTACAGCACGTTTTCAAGGGCAACCATGGTATTGATACGGAATTTATTAACCTGAATTAAAACAGAAATTTTGAGCCCTGGCCTCCTGAATGGAAGTGCTGGGGCTTTTCAATTTTAACCTTTGATGGAAAAGGAGACACATTATGCCAAATTGGTGTATGAACGAATTAGAAATTTACGCTTATGATAACGAAGAACAATTTAATGATTTTATAAACAAAGTTCGAGATACAGAGAATGGCTCTGAACTCTCCCTTGAGAAACTGTTGCCAACCCCACTGGAACTCCTGGCTTTAAAATCACCGAACACAAGCTCAACGCCTGACGAATGTTCTGAATTGATATTAAAATATGGTCATACGGATTGGTATGAGTGGCGACTCGAAAATTGGGGGACTAAATGGGATGTTGACGCAAATCTTACATCTGAAGGGGATAGTTACAGGCTTTACAAGTTTGAATCAGCTTGGACACCCCCCACCAAGTGGATAGCAACTGTTGCTCGTATGTTTCCTGATGTTCGGTTCAAACTAAAATACGATGAGCCTGGGATGTGTTTCATGGGAGTTTGTTTGGCTCATGGTGAGAATTTTTATGACGATTGGATAGATTACAGTTTTTTATAAATTCAAGATGTTATAGTGGCAAATCCAATCTGTACGAAACATAAATCTTTATAGCGTCTGTCTAACCATTGAAGGGAGGTGATATCAAGCTTATTTAAATTTTCCTTTTTGAGAGTATT
>MDTD01091796.1_pt1 | contig 26198 bp, 23 predicted proteins | sample 811221 | NCBI WGS metagenome assembly MDTD01 (sample SAMN05326646, study PRJNA326480) | marine metagenome | isolation source: seawater | place: Pacific Ocean: South West | collected 2011 | reverse complement strand
TAATGATTTTGAACAATATACGTGATCTGACAAGACCAAGTTTAACTTATTATGGGGAAATGGACCTAAAATATTTTCAATTTTTATTTTGTTTTCTATAAAAGCGTTTATGTAATTCTCTTTTAATATTCTAGTTGAATCATATGAATATAAATTAAATTCAAATCCATCAATTTGTGGTGTTTTTTGAAAACCTTTTAAGAAAAATATTTTAATAGATTTATCGTGATTTTTTGAAGTTATTTTGTAAGTGTTCTTTTCTGAATTTAATAAAGTGTATTCCTTATTGCTTAAAACTACCCAATTCTTAGATACCTTTAAATGAAATTCAATTTTTGTAGAACTCTCTGAACCAGAGGGGTAAAACATATCTTCACTATCAAGCTGAAATATTTTTTTTTTACTTATTTTGTCAAAAAAAGAAGAAGAATTACTTTCATAAACAACTGTCATTATAACATCTTTCGGTTCCCAGAATTTCTTTTTTACCTCGTATAAATTTTGAGATTCAGAAATCTGAACTTTGGTGAAGTCTTTTTTTTCTCCATTTATTTCTACGGAATTAACGGAGAGCTTTGAGGATAACTTAAATTGGTACTGGGAGTTAGATATACATTTGATTTTATCAATAAAAGTGGCACTTTTATTCCTCATATCAAAATTAGCGCCTAAAAAATGTTCGGTTATTTCAGAGCAAATTGTAAAATTTATCAGAATAAATATAAAATAAATTTTATAAAAATTATTTACCATCATCACCTAAAGTGTATATCTAAAATTATCAATTAGAATCCCTGGACATTTAGATCCACCTAAAGATCTTCCTCCATAAGTTGAGACATTTGGGATTATCATATTTTCATCAGAAAGTGATAATAGATTAGCTCCAAAAAAATCATAAAAACTATCATCAAAACGCATTTGCTCTACTGGGGCTTTAATTTCTCCGTTTTCAACAAAAAAAGACGCATATCTGGTCATTCCAGTAATTCTACCATTTGATCTATCACTCCAATTTAAATAATGTAAATTAGACAAATAAATGCCATTTCTAAGTGTTTGAATTATTTTTTCGTTTTTCAATTCACCGGGATTTAAAATAGGGCTTCTTAAAGCTTCATTTATTTCTGCTTTGTTTCCATTTATTTTATATTCCTTGGCACTTTTAGAAGATATGAGTGTATTTTTTAAAATACCATTTGAAATTAGTTCAGTATTTTCTGGAGATAATTCACCATATGAGTTAAATCTTGGAGCTAATCCTAATTTGAAATCCTCTGTAAGGTTGAATTTGTGATTTAATTTTAGTTTTTCTTTTCTCATTTTGCAAAAAGAGCTTGATCCTTGTCTAATGGAACTTTCACTGAGCCCACCCCAGCTAAACATATTAATAATATCAGCTATACCAGCAGGTGCAATATATGTTTTATATTTACCTGGTTTTAACTTAACATTGTTATATCTAAGGGAATCTAATTTCATTTTTGATATTTCTATAAAATTATTAAAATGATTTTGGTTCCAATCATTTCCAGCATATGTCTCTTTTACCATTTTTTCATCTTTTCCAATAAGAGAATAATCAAAAGAAAAATTATCAGTTTCAAACCAATGAAAAATATTATTGGAATTAGATATTCCTTTAAAAATTTTACCAGAAGAATAGATTCCAGATGAGTCTATTTTTGATAAAGGTTTTAGAACTGCATCAAAAATTTCGTCAGATTTTAGGATTTTACCTTTAATTTTTGTAACACTGGAAATTTCCTTTGTTAAATTTACGATATACGGATCATCATTTAAATCTTTTATATAACCTCTAATTTTCTCTAACTCAATTTTTAATAATTTAAAATTTAAATTATTATCTTTTGTGAAAGTAAATTCCCTTGAGGCTTTATGTTTTCCCAATATTAATTCTAAACTAACATTTCCATTAATAACACTTGTTATTTGACGTACTTTTGATTTATTTATTCTTACGAAATTACTTTTTTCACCATTTAAAGAAACTGTTAATATTTCATTTGATTTTAAAATCTGAAAGGCGCGTTGAGATAATTCTATAAAAAGATGTTCCATTTTAATTACCCCCAAATATTTCAATATTTTTAAAATGACATGTAGGAGATGCGTGTCCAACTCTGATTATTTGATTTGGTTCACCTTTTCCACAGTATGGAGTACCGTAAATTTTAAATGTTGACTGGTCTCCAACGTTTTTTAGATTTTTCCAAAAAGCATTTGTTATGCCTCTGTAGTTTGGATTACGTACTGTTTTTGTTAATTTTCCATTTTCAATAAGTTTCCCGTACTCACATCCAAATTGAAACTTATTACGATAATCATCAATTGACCAGGATCTGTTTGATTCCATATAAACACCAAATTGAATTTCAGCAAGAATTGATTTGAAGCTGGCATCTCCTGGCTCAAGGTTTAAATTTGCCATTCTATCAATTGGCGCCCTGTCCCAGGATGATGCTCTAAAATTAGCCAAAGCTTTTGTTTTTGATCTAAAATTACTTTCAGTACCTCCTAAACCTTTTAAAAGAATTCCATCTTTAATTAAATATTCTTTTTGTGCTAAGGCTCCACTATCATCAAATTTATATGACGCATATTGCTCTTGAATAGTTGGATCAAATGTTACATTCATTTTATTTGATCCATATTGCAATCTACCAAAATCATCAAGTCTTACAAAGCTCCAACCTGCATAATTTCGTTCATCACCAAGAATTCTATCAATTTCAAGAGGATGTCCTATAGATTCATGAATTTGTAACATCATTTGGTCTGGTGCCAAGACTAAGTCATATTTTCCTTCAGGACATTCTTCTGCAAATAATAATTCATCTGCTTGTTCTCCAATTTTTCTGCATCTATTTTTTATATCTGTTTCTGTAATAAATTCTGTACCAATTTGATAACTTCTCGCTAACATTCCATGGTCGGTTCTTTTTTGAATTATTGAATCTAATTGACCTGTGGAACTGAAGTCTAGTGAGACAAGTTGAAAATCCTGTTCTATATCACTTCCATCACTACATATATATCGATGTTTTGAGTCGGTCATTTTTGCAAAACCAGTAGTACATATGATTCTTTTCGAACTCTTTAGATATTTATTTGATGAAATTAAAATATTACTTACTTCAGGAATTGATATATCTTGTATTAAATCCCTTGCAACTGTTTTATATTTTCCTACATTTGTAGGACGAATGGTTTTATCAAATAAATTGAGGGCATGCTTTCGTGATACATTTGCTAAACTTACAGCTTTATCAAGCGCTTTTTGTATACCTACAGTGGTACACTCAGATGTTGCAACATAAGTTAAATGGCCTTTAATCATTACTTCAACCATTACACCATGAGTTGTGGACACATGGTTATTTTCTGGATGACCATCTCTTGCAATTTGAATGTTATTAGATTCAAATACTTCTCTTAGGCTGTACCAATCAGCAGATGTTTTTAAATTTTTGTTTATGCTTTTTAGGTTAAAATTATTCAATGTCTTCTTTCTGTAAAAATGAAATAAAATTATTGTTAAAAATAAAAGTTTTATTTGACGTTATAAAAGTATCTTTTTAATAGTATGAAAGGAATAAAAAAATAATTTGTGTATTTTTTTTTCATTTATTATATTAAACTGACTGGTCGGTTTAATATAAATAAATTATATAGCTAATTTTAGTAAAATGACAGATAAATTTATAGAAAAAAAAGAAAAAATATTAGATTCTGCTTTACAAATTTTTGTTACCAAAGGATATTCTCGTGCAACGATGGATGATATTGTTGAAATATCAGGAATGAGCAAAGGTTCAATATATTATCATTATAAAAGTAAAAAGGATTTATTTCTTTCTTTAATAGATCATTGGGAAACGCATGCATTTCCAAATTTTTATGAGAAAAATAAAATAGATATGCCTGCAAGTGAAATTTTAAATTCATTCGCAAAAGTTGTTGCGGATGTATTTGAAAAGAGAAAATATGTATTTTTGGCTGAAGTAGAATTTTGGGCACTTGCAAACAGGGATGCAGATGTACAAGATAGGGCAAGAATATTATATCAAAAAATTTTAATATTATTTGAAAAAGTAATGATTAAAGGAATAAACGCGGGAGAATTTAAGAAGATTAATCCTCGTTTGGCGGCAATAGCTATAATGACATCGCTACAGGGCGTCAATTGGTTTTGTATATTCGATCACAAAGAATTTACGGTAAGGGATTATTTAATTGAAGTTATTAACATAATGGTTCAAGGTTTTAGGATTGAGACAGCATCCTAATAAAAGGAGAAATAATGACTGAACTTACAAAAATATATCAGAATATAAATAAAGAAAAAGACATGATATCTATTGACCATAAGTCTCTTGAAGGAGTTGGTGGAGCATTTATCACTGTTAAAGTTGACGAGGGGAAAATCTTCTCAAGGGAGCAATTTTCAGATCAGCACAAAATGTTTTCGAAAGCAGCCGTGGAGTTCGGTGAAAATAGAATAATGCCAGAGAGACAAGCACTGAATGTACTTAATAAAAATTTGACATTAGATATTTTTAAAGAGATGGGAGAACTAGGCTTTTTGGGTATAGATATTCCTGAAGAATATGGTGGTTTGGCACTTGATAAAACTACGTCTTGTATTGTCGTTGAATCACTTAGTTCCGGACGAAATGCTTCCATTTTAGTCACTATGTCTGCGCACACCGGTATAGCATGTTTACCAATTATTTGGTATGGGAACAAAGATCAAAAAAAGAAATATTTACCAAAATTAAGTTCTGGTGAATGGATGGGTGCTTATGCCTTAACTGAACCAAATGCAGGCTCTGATGCATTATCAGGTAAAACTACCGCAGTTCTAAATGAAAAAGGTACTCATTATATTTTAAATGGTACTAAGATTTACATTACTAATGGCGCGTGGTCTGATGTAGTAGTTACCTTTGCTAAAACTGGTCTTAACGAGTATACATCTTTTATTGTTGAGAAAAATTTCCCTGGTTTTATTATTGGATCTGAAGAAAAAAAAATGGGTATAAAAGGTTCATCTACCGTTACTTTATTTTTTGAAAATTGTGAGGTACCGGTTGAAAATGTGCTGGGTGAAATTGGGCAAGGAAATGCAATTGCTTTTAATGGTCTATATGTAGGTAGATATAAATTAGGAGTTGTTACTGCTGGAGGTGCGAAATATGCAATTGAAGAGGCGTACAATTTCGCAAAAGAGAGAGAACAATTCAGTAGATCAATTACTGAATTTGGCATGGTTCAAAAAAAGTTTGCAAATATGGTTGTAAGTGCATGGGAAGCAGACTCTTTAAATTATATGACTTCAGGTTCTATTGACAGTCGACTATCAAAATTAGATAAATCTTCATCTGATTATTACAATAGAGTGCAGCAAATAATAGAGGAACATGGAATCGAAGCATCTATTTGTAAAATTTTAGGGAGCGAAACTTTGCAGAAAACAACAGATGAGGCACTTCAAATTTTTGGAGGAGCTGGATTTATTGAGGAGTACCCATTTGCAACAATGTATAGAGATGAAAGAATTAATAGGATCTTTGAGGGAACAAATGAGATTAACAGATTAATAATAGGTAGTTATACCCTTAAAAAAGCAATTAATGAAGAAGCCCCAATAAGAAATTTGATTCTGCAACGTAAAGTGGAGTGGAATCCAGAACTTAAAATAGAAGAAGATTGTAACATTTATCATGAAGCAAAGATATGTGAATATTATCGTTCGTTGTTAGTCATGGTAATAGATGATTTGATATTAACTATGGGGCAAGATCTTAAAAGTGAACAATGGGTTTTAGAGCCTTTGGCTGATATGGTTATCTCGTTTTCTGTAATGGATACTGGTATAAAAAGATTTTTACAACTTGACGGTAAAACTAAATTAAATGAAGAAATGTTAGAAGTACTAAAGGTCTCTGTTGCTGAGCGTTCAAAAGAAATGAGTTTGTTATCCGAAAAAATTTGGATTTCAATATATGATGAGGAGGTTGCAAAAGAAAAAATAATAGTCTCTAAACAATATTTTAATAAATTGGAATATTATCCCAATATAATCGGCCTTAAAAAGAAAATCATGAAAAGAGTCAGCCATTATGGTAAATACTATTTAGACAAGGAATAAAATAAAATGACACAAAAATACTCTGTAATAATTGATGGTGTTAGAAGTCCTATTGGATTGAAAAATGGAAAAATGTTGGGAATACTTCCTGATGAATTATGTTCTCAAGTAGTAAAAAAATTAATTAAGAGAAACTCAAATTTAAATCCTGCACTTATTGAAGATTTAATTCTAGGCTGTGCATTTCCTGAGGGATCACAGGGAATGTTGATGGCTAGAGGGGTGGGAATATTATCTGATTTACCGATAAAATCTGCCGCAAAGGTAATAAACAGATTTTGTGGATCATCAATGGACGCTGTCCATCAAATTAGTCAAGCAATACATTCAGAGGACATAGAGGCAGGTATTGCTGCAGGAGTTGAAGATATGTTTAGTGTACCTATGGGAGGATTCAATCCAAGCTTTAATCCAGATTTATATGAGAAAGATTATTATATTGGAATGGGTGAGACCGCTGAAAACCTTGCAGTTAAATTAAATATTTCAAGAGAAGACCAAGAAGAATTTGCTATGAATTCGCATAAAAAATCATTAAACGCGATAAAAAAAGGTTTTTTTGAAAATGAAATTGTATCTGTTATTAATAATGGTTTAGAAATTAAAAGAGATGAAGGGCCAAGAGATCCTGATATAGGTAAAATTAAATCGCTGGAGCCGGCCTTTGATGAAAATGGTACTATTACAGCAGCTACTTCGAGTCCAATATCAATTGGTGCTTCAGCATTACTAATAACGAGCAATGGTCTTCATGAGCAAATTGACTCAAAAAGAAAGTTTAAAATTTTATCCAGAGCTATTACAGGCGTTGAATGGACTGAGATGGGGAAAGGACCAATACCTGCTACTGAAAAAGCCTTAAGAAAGGCAAAAATGAGTATAAAGGATATAGATGTAATTGAATTAAATGAGGCATTCGCAGCTCAGTCTCTTTATGTAATACGTAAGGCAGGTTGGGATATAAATAAAATTAATTTACATGGAGGTGCTATTGCGTTAGGACATCCTTTAGGATGCTCTGGAGCAAGAATATTAGTAACACTGATGAATGTGATGGAACAAAATAATCTTACAACAGGTTTAGCAACAATGTGCATAGGCACAGGTCAAGGGATTGCAACTATAATTGAGAGAATATAGAAAGAGGATTATATGTCTTTAAAAATACAAAAAGTTGCAGTTTTGGGTTCAGGAGTCATGGGTGCGCAGATTGCTGCTCATATAGCAAACACAAAAATACCCGTTTTGTTATTTGATCTTAACCAAAATATCGTTGAAAAAGGTCTCGACTTTTGTACAAAACTGAAACCCAAACCTTTTTACAATAAAAATAATATTAAATTAATAACACCATTAAATTATAATGATCACCTAAATAAATTGAAGGAATGTGAATGGATAATAGAAGTTATTGCTGAAAAATTAGAATGGAAAAAAGAACTATATCAAAAAATTATTCCATATGTAAGTAGTAATGCGATATTATCAACAAATACTTCAGGTATAAAACTTGAAGATTTAATGATTGGATTGCCAGAGAATATCGCAAAAAGATTTTGTCTTACTCATTTTTTCAATCCACCAAGGTACCTTCAATTAGTCGAAGTAGTCGCTGGGAGCCAAACGCAACTTGATGTTATAGAAACAATAACAAAATTTTTAGAAAATAATCTTGGAAAAGGCGTAGTTATTGCTAAAGATACTCCTAATTTTATTGCAAATAGAATTGGTGTTTTTGGAATGATGACAGTATTAAAGTATGCAAAAAAGTTGAAACTAAGTGTTGAGGATGTTGATGCACTTACAGGCACTTTGATAGGAAGAGAAAAGTCTGCAACTTTTAGAACAGCAGATATAGTAGGATTAGATACTTTGCTATATGTAGCAGAAACAGCATTCAATAACTGTAAAGAAGATGAGTCAAGAGATATTTTCAAAATACCAAATTTTTTAAGAGAAATTATCCAAAATGGTTGGTTGGGTCAAAAATCAGGTCAAGGTTTTTATAAAAAAATAGATAAAGGAGTTATTCATTCTTTAAATCTCGATACACTTGAGTATGGTTCAATAAAAAAGTCCAGGTTCAAAGGCATAGGCCGCGCAAGGGAAAAAATTTCTTTAGACAAAAGATTGATTGAACTCATATCATCTCCTGATATCGCTGGTGAATTCTCATGGGAAATTTTTTCAGCTACTCTTTTATACAGTGCATTTAGAATAGGAGAGATATCTGATGATATTGTTTCGATTGACAATGCATTAAAATGGGGTTTTGGATGGAGCAAGGGACCATTTGAAACATGGGATTTATTAGGTTTTGAAAATACTCTGAGCAGAATGAGGGCAGAAGGAAAATCCATACCAAATTGGATAATTAAAATGTCAAATAAGCGTTTTCGGTCATTTTATAAAGTTTTAAATGGAGAAGAGTGTTTTTACTGTCCAAAGAAAGAGTTATATATACCAATAGTTCACTCTAGACATACACTTACATTTTCAATGGTTAAGGCTAAAGGAGGTTTGATAAGGAAAGGTTGGTCAGCATCTTTACTGGATATGGGAGACAAAGTCGCTTTAGTTGAATTGCACTCTGTATTAAAACCAGAATTAAATCCAATTGATGGATCACTAATTGAAATGATCTATTATGCTAGACATTGGGTTGAGCAAAATAACTATAAAGGACTGATTATATCAAGTTCAGGTCCACAATTTTCAGCAGGTGCGAATTTAAATATTATTTTAAATGCTGCAAAAAATGAAAAATGGGATGAAATTGAGAAACTTACTAAAAATATGCAAGATGTTTTGCAATCTTTACGCTATGCGCCATTTCCGGTTATTGCTGCTCCATTTAAATTGACACTTGGTGGAGGTTTTGAAATAATTGGAGCGTGTGATAAAATAGTTGCTTTAGGAGAACTTTACTGTGGGCTAGTAGAAGTTGGTGTTGGATTAATTCCTGGAGCAGGTGGTACATTGCGTGTTATATCAAATTTAACAAAGTCATATAAATCTGGACTTACATTAAATTTTCAAGTGGTGCAAAAAGCTTTTGAGACAATTGGAACTGCAAAATTTTCGATGTCAGCATCTGAAGCACGAAAACTTGGTTTTTTAACCAAAGATGATGAAATTGTCTTAAATAAAAGACATTTGCTTAACAGAGCAAAAGCAGTCGTACTCGAGATGTTTGATGGATATAAAATTCCTGAAAAAGAGTCATTTAGACTTCCAGGAACACCTGGAAGATTACCAATTAAATCAATAATAAAATCTTTTCTTAAAAAAGGAAAGATAAGTGAGCATGATGCTTTTATTGGAGAGAAGCTGAGTTATGTCTTAACTGGTGGAGAAAAAGGCGGACCACTATCTAAAGTTGATGAACAATATTTACTCGATCTTGAGAGAAAAGTTTTTGTAAGTTTATGCAAGGAAAATAAAACCATCGATAGAATAGAATACATGTTGTCTACAGGAAAAATATTGAGAAATTAAAGTATTATTTATATATATCAACGTATGTTAAGTATTTCATAAAATATATAATATTATATTCACAAATATTTAAAAAAAACATTTAATGTCTGAATCTTTTTCACAATTTATTAAGTTTACATATACAATTCTTAGTTTAAAAGGAATTCCTAGGTCTAAATCATGGATAATTAATTTACACCATATTGTTTCAATAGAAGCAAATGCTGAAAATGATTTGAAAATTTTTCTCATGAATAATCAGATAATTTCAATTTCGTTAGGCAGAGACATGAGCAGTGAAGAGATTATGAATGATATTTTATCATTATCTGCTGAGGGAAGAAATTATTCCGTTTATAAAATAGATAGTTTTGAACGGAAATAAATTGTCATCAGGAAATAGAATTTATCAAGTTGTTTCTTCATAAAGTTTTTTACAATTTATCCCTTCTATTATTATTGTTTTTTTTTAGTAGTTGCGTCTACTATAATACATTTTATAATGCAGAATTTTATTTTAAAAAAGGCATGGATTCTATTGAAGATTCTGCGATTGAAGATTCTGAGGATATACCTAGTAGTGCAAAAACTCAGCTAGAGAAAGCTATAAACAAAAGCAATCAGGTTATTGAACAGTTTCCGCACAGTAAATATGTAGATAATGCATATTTTATAATAGGTAAATCCAGTTTTTACAGAAAAGAATATACTCGTGCATTAAAAAGTTTTGATATTCTAATTAATGAATTTCCTCTCAATGATTTCATGAATGAGGTAAAGATTTGGCACGCATATACTCAATTTAAATTGGGCGTTACTGATTCATCAAAATTAAAGTTAGAGGAGATCAGTAAAAAACCAAACCAGCCTAGAGAGAATAAATATATATTATACATGGCTCTTTCTGATATCGCCTTAGACTCAGATTCAATTAGATTAGCATTTAATTATTTAGACTTAGCAATTGAAAATGCTACACAGAAAAGAAAGAGGTTAGCCGCTTACAACAAAATTATTAAAATTGCTCAAAGAGAAAATGCTTATCAAGATGCAATAAAATATTTAAATTTATTAGAAAAGCAGTCTGATTCAAAATTAGTCAAAAAACGTGCGCGTCTAAAGTGGATTGAATTTAATAAAAAAGTAAAAAATTATGATTTAATCTTGCAAGAAATCGATATTATGCTCGGAACAGCAGAATACGAATCGATGTATTTGGACTTAGAATTAGAAAAAGCTCAAATCTTAATTGAAAAAGGAGACTTAAATAATGGCAGGATATCATTGTTGACTTTTATTGAAAATACATCAGAAAAGAAAGATAGTAAACATAAAAAAGCAAGAGCAAATTCATATTTTATTTTAGGTAAGTCAAGTTTGTTTGATGAATTTGATTTTGTTTCTTCAAGAGAATACTTTGAAAAAATGTCTTTTGAAAACAATCGTTCAGAATATAGAAATGAAGCTAATAAGTATATAGATATGATGGATTCGTATGATAATTTAAAGGAAAGTTATAGAAAGGCATTGAAGGGAGATTTTGATTTACATTCTGATGGTTTTATCCTTGAAAATACTGAGTCTGATTCTATCATGAAAAGTTATACCACGACAAGTATCACTACTGATGTTAAACATTATGAAATACCCAATAGAAAAAAAGATTATAAAATAAATTCTGAATCAGTAAAAAATGATATCATAATTGGTACACCTGATTCTTTATTAATGTTGATAGGTGAAATGTTAATATATGATTTTGGTAGAATTGATTCTGCAGCTCTTAGGTATGAAAATTTAGTTGAAAAGTTTTCAAATTCAAAGTTTTCACCAAGAGCAATGTATGCACTAACTTTCTTTTCAAATGATTCAGTTAAATGGAGGAAGGAATTTATGGAAAAATATCCCAACCCAGAATTTTTAATTGAAAAATCAAAAGGTAGTATCAATGATATGTTTTTAAATTCCAGAATGAATATTATTAATACTTTTTTTGAAACGCCTGAAATGATTAGAGACTCTTTGATAGTATTTTTTAAATTAGAGAAAGATCCTCTCTCATTATATAAAAGTGCTTATATTAGTGATTATTTGCTTAATGACATCCAGAATTCCTTATCTAATTACAAGCTTTTTTTAGATAGTTTTCCTGACCATGATAAATTTACAGAGGCAAAAATCAGGTATGATGAGATTATTCAGGCAATCTCAGATACAGTTAAGAGTATTAAAATTGATACAAATAAAATAGAAATTATTGATAGTTTAAGTGAAAATGAATCTCTCAATATTGATGATATTAACTTAGATTCTAATTTTATAAAACAACAAATAAAATAACATTATTTTATATGAAATAATTTAACAATTGGATTAACAATAAATTGAATTTGACAATAAAAAATATTTTTCTCAAAATAAATATAATAATTTCAATGAGAAAGTTTTCATTTAAATATGTAGACTGGAGAATTAAGACTGCTTACCCTGACGGCTGGATGTTTGTTTTTAAAAATCCTTTTATATTCATGAAAGATATAAATAAATATTTAAATTGGTGTTTGGAGCTAGATCAATGGGAAAATGCGAATAAAAATTAACAATATTACATTTAATTCACCCATAATAGCAGCCAGTGGTACTTTTGGATACGGAGACGAAGCAACAAATTTTGTCGATGTAGAAAAAATAGGATGTATAATAACAAAGTCGATAACTATAGAAGAAAGAAAGGGTAACCCTCATCCTAGAATACATCAATCATCTACGGGAATGATTAATGCCATAGGTCTTTCCAATATTGGAGTTTCTAGATTTTGTGCTGAAAAATTAGAAAAATTTAATAAGATAAATACTAATTTCATGATAAGTATCGCAGGAAGCACCACAGAGGATTATTTAAAAGTCTTAGACGTAATTGAGAGCCAAAATGGTGCTCATGTTGGATATGAGATTAATATCTCATGCCCAAACGTTAAAAAAGGTGGTATCGAATTTGGTTTGGAGGAAGATACGGTATTAAGTTTAACATCAGAGTTAAGACAGTTAACGGATAAACTCATGTTTGTGAAATTAAGTCCAAATGTAACTAATATTGAAAAAATTGCTCTTAGTGCAGAAAGAGGTGGTGCTGATGGAATTAGTGCCGTAAATACATTTCTTGGCTTAGCAATTGATTATAAAACTGGAGAATACCTTTTAAGCACAAAGTTCGGTGGTGTTTCTGGGCCACCAATAAAGCCTCTAGCTCTAGCAAAAATTAATAAAATTTTTGAAAATGTTAAAGTTCCTATTTTAGGTATGGGTGGTATATCAAACTATAAGGATATTATTGAATTTTTGAGAGTAGGGGCTACCATGGTACAAGTTGGAACATTGAATTATAAAGATCCGTCTTTAATGTCAAAATATTATGATGATTTAAATATGTTTTTAAAAAAAAATAAAATAAAATCAATTGGATCCCTTGTTGGTAAATGTAAAATACCAGTTATTGACTAAATTTGGATTGATATATCTAATGGTTGCAGTTTTCTCTTGCAGCCCAGCACCAAGATATAATTCTCATGTACTGGATAAGGAAGAATCAATAATTAAAGAAAAATTTAATAAATCAAGTTTAAAAAAGAAAAAACAAAAAAAAACTTTGATTAAAAATAAAACGAAAAATCAAATAAAATTAGATTTAGAAAAAAAAGTTTATAAAGGACTTTCGTCCTATTATGGTAAAAAATTTCATGGAAAACTTACAGCTAATGGTGAGGTATATGATATGTATGGATTAACAGCTGCGCATAAGACATTTCCGTTAAATACAATATGTAGAGTTACTAATATTTCAAACAAAAAGTCATTGATATTAAGAATCAATGACAGGGGGCCTTATGTCGGAGAGAGAATACTTGATTGCTCGTATGGTGCTGCAAAAAAATTGGGTTTTTTAAATGAGGGTGTTACAGAAGTTAAAATTGAAATAATAGAATGGGGCGATAATATATATATGCATCACGATAGGCATTAAATGGGGAATTTAATTTATAAACTTACATGGCTCTTGTGGTTAGTATTGATATTGTTTTTCAGAGATTCTATCATTGAAAAATCTATAATAGTTCTTATTGCAATTATTTTATCTGTTATTGCTGTTAGAAGAGCTATTAATGCTAGAAATGATTGGAGACCCATTGCTGAAGAATATCATAAAGATCTTGAAAAGTAAATTTTAAAATAGATATAAAAAAGAAAATAAAATCTATTTTTAAGAAAAATGGATTTACTCATATTGGTTTTTCTAAACCACAAAAATTAAATGAAGAAGCAGACCATTTAAGTCAGTGGATAAAACAAGGATATCATGCCGATATGCATTGGATTGTAAATCGACAAAAAGAACGCGAAAATATTTTTAATTATTTTCCCGAGGTAAAATCTATCATCGCCTTAGGGTTAAACTACTTCACAGGAAGAGCAAAGCTTACAAGTCAAACTTCAAAAATATCAAATTATGCATGGGGAGATGATTATCATAAAGTAGTCAAATCAAAAATTTTTAAATCACTAAAAGAAATAAAGAATATTATTGAAATTAAAAATTACAGAGTTTGCGTAGACACATCTCCTGTGATGGATAAAGTTTGGGCTCAAAAGTCAGGTATTGGTTGGATAGGGAAAAATACTAATTTGATTACTCCAGATTATGGTTCATGGATCTTTTTGGGTGAATTGATGATAGATTTTGAATTAGACTATGATGAACAATTTAAACAAGATTTGTGTGGTAATTGCACTGCCTGTATTGATTATTGTCCTACTGATGCTCTAGTAAATCCATATCAACTTGATTCAAATAAATGTATCTCATATCAAACCATTGAATATAAGGGTGAATTTAAAAAAGATATAAACTTGGATGACTGGATTTATGGATGTGATATATGTCAGGAGGTATGTCCATGGAACAACAAATTTGAGAAATTATCAACAGAAAATGAATTTCAACCTCGTTTAAAAATAATAAATAAAAAAAATAAAGAATGGCTAGAATTATCTCAAGATGAATTTTCAACATTAATGAGAAATTCAGCCATGAAAAGAACAAAATTGAGAGGGATGATTAGAAATGTTAAAAAAGTTATTGATTTAAAAAATCAAACCGAGAAATAAAATGTATTTTTTGAAAATGAATTTTAATTAAATTAAAATAAAGAATATTTTCGGAAAAAATGAAAAATATAGTGATTACTAAAAATGATTTGATAAAATTAACAAAATTAGCTAGAATTGATATTGAAAATGACTCTATTTCAGATTATTTAAATCAGTTAAATGAAATAGTTAATTATATGTCTATTTTGGATAATGTTGATCTTACAAAAGTTAAACCATTATATCATGTTCTGGATAAAACTATCAGCGGAAGAGTTGATACTGCACATAAAAGTACTGATATCAATATTTTATTGGAGAACACATCTGAAAAAACTGATTCTTTTTTTAAAGTACCAAAAGTTATAAATAGAAGAAAAAAATCCAAATAATTGTATTATTTATTTTTATGATATTAACTTTCTTTTCTTGTGGTGAAAAGAAAGCTGTTATCAAAGTTGAAAAATATCAGAACCATAATCATGAAATAATTAATCCAAAAATTATTATAAGCAATTCTAAATCAAAATTGATACAGTCAAGCTCAAATTTTCTATTTAAAGATAGTGATGATCACGCTACTTTACATGGAAATGTTATCACTCATTTTTTCAATGATTCAAATAATTATGTTAGTTATTTAACATCAGATAGTGTAAAAATCGATGAAAAAAAAAATAATTTTAATGCTATTGGTAATGTGGTGGTCAAGTCTGATAGTGGTTTTGTTCTGAAGACAAAAAAAATAATATGGGATCATGAATATAAACTAATCATTTCGAATGATTCAGTTGAATTCACAACATTAGATGGTGATACTTTGTATGGTTTGGGTTTTGAATCAGATATGGATTTAACTCAATGGAAAATTTTAAAACCATCTGGTGTTACAAATAGGTTATCAAAATTTAATGAATTTTAATAAGTTATCAGCAGTACAAATTAATAAATCATACGGCAGAAAAAATATCGTGGTAGGTGTGAATCTAGAGGTGAATAGAGGAGAGGTTGTAGGATTATTAGGACCTAATGGTGCAGGTAAAACAACCACATTTTATATGATTACAGGTATGATAAAACCTTCATCGGGAAACATCTATTTAGATGGTGAAGAAATAACAAATTATCCAATGTATAAAAGGGCTAGAAGTGGAATTGGTTATTTGGCTCAAGAGCCCTCAGTTTTTTCTAAATTATCGGTAGAACAAAACTTACAGTTAGTACTTGAAATGACAAACTTAGATAAAGATAATCAAAGAAAAAAATTGGAAAAGTTATTAAGTGATTTTTCTATTGAGCATCTTAGGAAAAGTAAGGCGTATACTTTATCAGGTGGTGAGAGACGTCGAACTGAAATAGCTCGTGCACTAGTAATGGACCCTAATTTTATCCTTTTAGATGAACCTTTTGCAGGAGTTGATCCCATAGCGGTGGAAGATATACAAAAAATTGTTAAACAGTTAAGAGACTCAAATATAGGTGTATTAATTACAGATCACAACGTGAGAGAAACATTAACAATAACTGACCGTGCATACCTGTTGTATGAGGGATCAATCTTGAAATCTGGTACTGCGAAAGAACTGACCAAAGATAATGAAGTTAAAAGATTATATTTAGGAAGCAAATTTAAAATGGATTTTGATTAAATAAAATGTCTAAAATAAGTCAAAAGATTGAACTTGGACAAAAATTAACTCCCCAACAAGTATTACAAGCCAACATCTTACAGTTAAATACAACCTTGCTTGAACAAAGAATATTACGAGAGCTAGAGGAAAATCCGGCTCTTGAAATGATGGAAATAGAAGAGAACTCTGAGGTAAACAGAGAAGGCGAAGTGAAAAGTGATAATCAATCTCAAGAAGAAATAAATGAATCTGCGAAAGAATTAGATCAAAAGACTGATGAAACAGATTTTAATTGGGAAGAACTTTCAAGTGATCCAGATGAGTATGACCATTCATATTCTGGAAAATCTGATAAACAAGAATATTATGAAATTCCAATTAAAACAGAGAAATCACTTTCTGAAAAATTACATGACCAGTTGAATGATATGAATCTGTCAGATTTGCAATTGAAAATATCTGAGGAATTAATTGGAAATATAGATGATTCAGGCTACCTAACAATAGATACAATACTCATTGCGGATAGGATGGGAATTGACGAAACAATTGTTGAAGGGGTTCTAAAGACAATAATGACCTTAGATCCTCCTGGAATTGGTGCAAGGGATTTAAGAGAATGTTTATTAGCACAAATAGAAGAGATATCCGATACATTGACGTATGTTGTGTTAGATGAATATTTTGATGATTTCGCAAATAAAAGATATCAAAAAATCATGGATAGTTTAAATTGTTCACAAGATGAAATGAAAATTGTAATGGAAGATATTTCTCTTTTAAATCCAAATCCTGGTGATTCACTAACTGAAACAATAAAAGAATTTATAATTCCAGATATTTTATGTTATCTAGAAAATGGTGAATGGGTGATTAGTATAAATGACTCAACACTTCCAGAGGTCAGAATAAGTGATAATTATTCAGATATTTTGGATGAATATAAGGATCGAACTGAAGTAAGGAAGTTTGTAAAAAATAAATTAGATTCTGCAAAATGGTTTATTGATGCAATAAATCAAAGAAGAGATACTATGAAAATGGTCATGGCTGCAATTATTCATAAACAAACAAATTTTTTTAACTCCGATAAACGCCAATTAACTCCTATGATATTAAAAGACATTGCTTCAGATTTAAATTTAGATATTTCAACAATCAGTAGAGTTACTAAAGGAAAATATGTTCAACTACCCTTTGGTGTATATGAGTTAAAAAATTTTTTTTCTGAAGGAATAAAAAATAAAGATGGAGATTTGATATCAAATACAGTTGTTAAAAATAGTTTGAAAGAAATTATTGAGAGAGAAGATAAAAAAAATCCATTGGGTGATGAAGAATTAGCATCAGAATTATGTAGGCAAGGTTTTAAAATTGCTAGAAGAACCGTTGCAAAATATCGTGAGCAATTAAAAATTCCTGTATCTAGATTAAGGAAAACGTTATAAATGAATATTAAATCAACAACAATATTAGGGGTGAGGGTTGGTAGTAAAATTGCCATGGGAGGAGATGGTCAAGTTACCTTAGGTGATATGCAATTAAAATCCAAAGCCATTAAGGTTAGACAATTTAACAATGATAAAGTTTTAGCAGGTTTTGCTGGTGCAGCTGCCGACGCAATGTCTTTATTTGAAAAATTTGAATTAAAATTAGATGAATCTAAGGGTGATTTACAACGTGCAGTCGTTGATATGGCTAAAGACTGGCGTATGGATAAAATTCTAAGAGAATTAGATGCACTTCTTGCAATTATGGATAAAAAAAACTCATTTATTTTATCTGGGACCGGAGATGTTATTGAGCCTGATAATAACATTATATCAATTGGAAGTGGTTCGGGTTATGCAATTTCTGCAGCTAAGGCATTTTTAAAAACTGGGAAAAAGAATCCTTTTGATATCGTTAAAGACTCATTATTAATAACGGCAGATCTATGTATTTATACAAATAATAAAATTACAGTTTTAGGAAATAAATGAAGAATTTAACTCCAAAGCAAATTGTCAGAGAATTAAATAGATTTATTATAGGACAAAAGCGTGCAAAAAAAGCAGTAGCTATTGCATTGAGAAATAGATGGAGAAGACAACAAGTAGAAAAGCCTTTAAGAGATGAAATCAATCCGAATAACATCATTTTGATTGGTTCCACAGGAGTTGGTAAAACTGAGATTTCTCGAAGACTAGCTACATTGGTTAATGCACCTTTTGTAAAAGTTGAGGCTAGTAAGTTTACTGAAGTAGGTTATGTAGGAAGAGATGTTGAGTCTATGATTCGAGATCTAACAGAAGTATCTATCAAACAAGTTAAATTAGAAAAAGAAAAAGAGTTCAAGTCAAAAGCAAAAAAACTTGCTAATGATAAAATAATGCAGATTTTATTTCCTAGAACTAAAGTTGATCCCAATGATAAAGAAAAGAGTAGTAGACAAAAAAAAACTAATGCAAAATTTAGAGAAAAATTAGAAAGTGGCTTATTTGAAGATACTGATATCGAAATTGAAGTAAAAAAACAAAAACCATCATCTCCTATACAAATAATGGGCTCTGTAGGTATGGAAGAAATGACTTCAAATATTCAGGATATGATATCTAATATGATGCCTAAACAGCGGAAAAATCAAAAATTAAAGGTTTCAGAAGCCCGAGAAATATTTATTCAAGAAGAATTTGAAGATTTGATAGATATGGATGAGGTTATAAAATCTTCCTTGAAGATTGTTGAAGAAAATGGAATTGTATTTATAGATGAAATTGATAAAATAGCCGGAGATCAAGGTGGGAATGGTCCTGATATATCAAGAGAGGGAGTTCAGAGAGATATTTTGCCAATTATTGAGGGTTGTACCGTTAGTACGAAATATGGACAAGTTTCAACCGATCATATATTATTCATCTGTGCAGGTGCTTTTCATGTTAGTAAACCTTCTGATTTGATTCCAGAACTTCAAGGTAGATTACCTATTAGAGTTGAAATGAATAATCTTACAAAACAAGATTTTATAAAGATATTAACTAAACCTCAAAATGCAATTATTAAGCAATATAAGGCTATATTAAATTCAGAAAATGTTAATTTAGAATTCTCAAAACTCGCTATTGCAGAGATCGCAGAAATTGCTACAATAGTAAATGATAAAATGGAAAATATCGGTGCGAGAAGATTACATACTCTAATGACAACTTTACTTGAGGATATTCTTTATGATACTCCATCAAAAAAAATGAAAGAGTTTAAAATTAATAAGGAATTTGTGAGAGATAAACTTGATAACATCATTGAAGACGAAGATTTAAGAAGATACATACTATAAATTTAAAGGATATTAAATTGAAAAAAAATTATTTACATGTTTCTGATTTTTCACGTGAAGATATTTTGGAAACATTGGAGCTTGCTAAGTCTATAAAACAAAAATTAAAAACAAATGAAAAATATAAACCATTCGATAATCAAACAATGGCAATGATTTTTGCAAAGCCTTCTGCGAGAACTAGAGTGTCATTCGAAACAGGTTTTTATAAATTAGGCGGACATGCTTTATACTTGGGACCAAATGACATAGGAATAGGTAAGAGAGAGTCTGTATCTGATATAGCTAAAGTTTTGAGTAGATATAATGACTTCATTATGGCAAGACTTTTTGATCATAAACATATTTTAGAATTGGCTGAAAATGCAACAGTTCCTGTAATAAATGGATTAACAGATTATAATCATCCATGTCAAATCATGGCAGATATATTTACTATTTATGAAAAATTGGATACAATTGAAAATATTAAAATCACATATATAGGAGATGGAAATAATATTGTGCATTCGTGGCTAGAGCTAGCCCAAAAGATTCCAATCCATTTTACTTGTGCTTGTCCTGAGGGTTTTACCCCTGATAAGAAGCTTATTGAGAATACAAAGTCTATTGGAATATCTGAAATAGAAATTTCGCATGATCCATATAATGCTGTCAAAAATTCAAATATTATATATACTGATGTATGGGCCTCTATGGGACAAAAGGAAGAGGAAAATCAACGAAGGGAAAAATTCAAAAATTTTCAGGTAAACTCTAATTTGGTTGCAGCAACAGGTGTTAATACTTTTTTTATGCATTGTTTGCCTGCTGAAAGAGGTGTAGAAGTTACAAATAACGTTTGCGATTCTAAGAATTCAATTATTTTTGATCAGGCTGAAAATAGAATGCACGCTCAAAATGCAATTATGGTTAAACTTCAGAAAGATTTTTAATTATAAAATTACCATTTTTGTGGTTTGCTAGAATCTAAGTATATTAACAGTAAGAGAACAATAAACAAATAGGAATTTTAAATGCCTAAATTAATCAAGTATATTTCAATATCAGCTCTAATTTTTTTGATAGGATTTTTAAATGCTAACCAAGATCTTAATGAAAAACTAGATAGGTTATTAGATAATCAAAAAGTAATATTGACTAGACTACAAAAGTTAGAAAAAAATCAAAATGAGTTGGCGAAAAAAATAAATTCAAACCCTGGATCCAATAAAAAAAATAATAGACCTCAAGTTGACTATAATAAAGAGTATAAAGTACCTATTGGTGAATCTGTTGTTTTAGGAAATCCAACTGCAGATGTTACAATTATTAAGTGGACTGACTTTCAATGACCATACTGTGCTAAGTCTACTGGTCTAGTAGACGATATTCTTAAAAAATATCCAGATGATGTAAGAGTTGTTGTTAAAAATTTCCCACTAGGATCGCACAAGCAAGCCAATAAGGCAGCACTTTATGCTTTAGCTGCAGGCAGGCAAGGAAAATATAAGGAAATGTTTAATAAAATTTTTGATAATTGGAGGCAGCTTAGAAATAATGAAGACTTACCTCTAAGCTATGTTGATGAATTAGGACTGAATATAGATCAGATAAAATCAGATATTAAAGATCCTTCATTACAAAAAATTATAGATGACGAAATGAATCAGCTCAAAGGAACGGGGATGAGAATGGCTGTTCCTAAGTTTTTAATTAATGGTAAGGAGCCACAAGGAAGAGATTTGGCATCATGGTCCAAGATAATTGACGGGTATTTAAAGAAGTAAATAAGTTGATTACGAAGTAATTGTTTTAGATATGTTTTTATTGAAAAGGAGGTGAAAAAAACCTCCTTTTTAATTTGTGACAAATACCACAGAAATTGACTTGAGTTTATAACCAAATTACAATTATTTTTTTAAATATATATAACACATTTAAGAGGTAAAGAAAATTAAAAAATATATAGTATTAACCAGCTTACTCTTAAAAATTATATTCTCAACGGAATATTATCCCGCGGAGCAAGCAGTATTAAATGAGTTAATAACCTCAAATAATTTAATACAGCCATTTAGTGGTTTACCGATAGATCTTGAATCATTTTCTCTTTTAACATTTGCACCGTTTGCAGGAGGAACTTCACCCACGATTGAAACTGAAGAAAATTGTTTAAGCACTTTTTGTAGAATAGTATCCATCGATTTCACTAATTTTAACATAACACACATACCTGAGAGTTTTAGTCAATTGACAATGTTGAAATCTCTCACATTAGCAAATAATAATATTGAAGAAATTCCTGCAGAGATCTTTGGTTTGAATGATATAGAATATTTAGATATATCACTCAATCAAATAGGTGAAATAAACAATTCTATCGGATCATATACCAATTTAAATCACTTAAATATTTCATCTAATAATATAACTGAATTACCATCAAGTTTATCACTTTTACAGCATCTTTCTTTTCTAGATGCCTCTCAAAATATGCTCACTGAATTTAATTCAAATGGTTATAATAGTTTAGAAAATTTATTTATTGGCGGTAATAAAATTTCAGAATTAGATGAGTTTTTTTGTGAACTAGATATAAATTGGATAGATGGTAATATTGTAGATAACAACCATTTATGCTCGAATATACCATCTTGTATAGTTGAGTCAAACTCTCTTGGTGCACAGGATTGTAACCAAAATCATAATGAATTTTTGCAAAGTATCATTAATCAAAATGGTCTAAATGAAAATTCAAGCATTCACGACTATGATAACGAAGATTTGGAATTTAAACCTATTGAGTTGGGATACCAAAGATGGGAGTTTGGTCAATTGATTGAACTTAACCTTTCTTCAAATCCAACTAATGATATTAATTACGATTATGATATCTCTTTTTTTCCAAGTAATCTATCTGAAGTTTCAACTTTAAAATATTTGGATTTAGGGAATAATCAACTATCAAGTATTCCATCAGAAATAGGATATTTGACTGAGTTAATATCTCTGAAATACGATAATAATTACATTACAGGTAATTTAAATCTTGGAGGAATACCATCGCAAATTGGTCAATTAAATAATCTTAATTATTTATCTCTTGCCAATAATTTTATTACCATTCCAAACTCCGCGATATATTCTTTATCCGCTCTTGAAGAGCTACATTTAAACAATAATCAGATATATTACATTGATAACGATTTAGGTAATTTAGAAAACTTAAAGATTCTAAATCTGAGTAATAATGACATCTCAAGTATACCTAACGAAATTAGATTTTTGGATCATTTAAATCATCTTAATGTTTCTTTCAATCAAATCACCTCATTTAATACCAATCTACGGTATCTAGGTGAATTGTTATTCTTAGATTTAGGTAATAATTACATTCAGGAAATACCAACTGCTATAAGTCAAATGCTAAATTTGAGAGAAATTAGATTAAATAACAACCAACTAACAGTTTTACCTAACGAAATCTTCACTTTAGGTAATCTAAGGAAATTACATTTACAGTATAATTATATTTTTGAATTACAGGATAATATTACTAACCTAATTCATTTAGAAGAACTCAAACTACATTATAACCAACTTCCAGAATTACCTCAATCAATATGTCAAATTAATGAGGAAATTTGGAATCAAGGTGCAAACGAAATAAATAATTTTATTACTTTACAGCAAAACTTCTTTTGTTTCAATCTTCCAGGGTGCATTGCTTCACATGAACAGGTTGATGAAATTATTGGAGAGCAAGACTGTTATGGTAGTGATATCCAAGTTTTATCTGATTTAATGACTGATAATGATATATCTGGAAATCCTGCAAATTTTGGAATATGGGAAAACGAACGTTTAGTTGAGCTAAATTTATCAGGTTATGGGATTAATCATTTGCCCCAAAATTTAGGTTATTTAGCAGAATTAAGGAATCTAGACCTTTCTGATAACAATATTAATAATATCCCTCTCTCGATTGAATATTTAATCAATTTAGATTCATTGAAGTTGTCTAATAATTTAATTGATTCTATTCCGAATGTTCTACATGGATTAAATACGATCAAATTACTCGACTTATCCTTTAATTTATTTATAGAATATCCAGAAGCAATTTCAAGTTTATCTACGTTAACTGAATTAAATTTAAGTCATAATTCTATCCCATTATTACCCTCGGAAATTGAAAATTTGGAAAATTTAGATATACTTAACAGTTCAAATAATATGTTGACTAATATTCCAGTAGAAATTGGTAATCTAAGTAATATTAATAAATTAAACATGTCTTATAATCATATTTCCAATATTTCAGAATCTGTTAAATATTTAAGTAATCTTACTGATTTTTCTTTAGAGTATAACCAGTTAGACAGCATTCCAGATGTATTCCATCAAATTAATAACCTTGTTAACTTAGATATTTCTCATAATAATATTGTTGAATTACCTGTTAATTTTTTCAATAACCCAAATGTTGAATATATAAATTTATCAAATAATAACCTTTTAAGACTTCCTCAGTCAGTTTGTAATACTCATGATGTAAATATTGATTTGAATCAAAATTACTTATTTTGCTCTCTAGGAGTGAATGAAAATCAATACTATGGTTATATGGATGAAGATATCATTAATGAGTGTATGCTAAGTTTAGAGAATTTAATTGGATTAAATCCTGATAATCAAGGATGTGAATACTATGGATGTACAGCAGATCAAGGTTCACCTCAAGGTGAAGCGTTAAACTTTGACGAAGATGCTCAGATGTCTTGTAGTTCAGATGGTACATACAATAATCAAAATGATTGCTGTTTATATGTGCAAGGTCCAAATATTTATGTCCGTCCTAATGATGCTATTTTATTCCCTGGTTCAGATATAAGTGGGGATGGTTCTTTTGAAAGTCCCTTTTCAAGTATTAATAAAGCAATACGTCTTGCTGCTCGTAATGATACAATACTCATTGATGTAGGGGAGTATTATGAGAGTGTTGATATATCTAACAAAGATTCAATCTCCATCATATCGTTCGCATTTTCAGAAATAGATGAAAACTTAAAGAATTATTACATTGAAAATACGGTCATCAATGGAAATAATTTTGGTAGTTGTCTTAATATATCTGAAAGTGGTAATCTTGGTAAAATTATGATTTCTGGCCTAACGGTAAAAAATGGCCGAAACAATAATGGTGGAGGTTTTAATATAAACAACTCTAAAGTTGAACTTGATGAAGTGTTGATTACTCAAAATAATAGTACAAACAATGGTGGAGGTTTATTCGTTTCAGGTATATCTGAAGTATATATTAACAATTCAATAATTGATACAAATTTATCCCTTTTGGGCATAGGATATGGTGGTGGGGTTTATCTGGAGAACAATTCAAAAATGTATCTTAGAAATACTGATATCATCCGGAATAAAAGTAATAGTGGTGGTGGGTTATATTTAAATAATAATAATCAAGTTGTGTTCGATAATTGTAAGGTTAGTAGGAACCGTGCTTTGGATAATGGTGGCGGTATTTTTAATACCAATGATTCTCTGTTATTTTTACATTACAGAACAAACATAGCGTCTCAAGAAGATACAGTCATAACTACTATTGAAAATAATTATGCTAGAAATGGTGCTGGACTTTACCAACTTAACAGTTCTGCATCAATAATTGGGTTAATCGTTAAGGATAATGAAGCGACTGAAAATGGTGGAGGATTTTACATTAATGCTCCAAACATAAATAGTCAGTTTAGTAATATTATTTTAACCAATAATAGTGCTCAATCAGGTGGGGGAATATTTGTAGATAGAGCAAATTTAGAATTTTATCATATAACCTCATTTGGAAATCTAGCCGAGAATGGCTCAGAAATTTCAATTAGTGGAGCTTCTGAAATAGCTATTTTGAATTCAATAATATGGAATAATTATTCAAACGATTTGATTGAATTTCCAACAGATTCAGATTTTAATTTAAATTATTCTATCTTATCCCATGAATATTATGGTGATGGTAACAAATTTTTCTACCCTGAATTTTCTAACTTGGAAAACTTTAATTTATCAAGAGTAAGTAATGCACTTGGTGCTGGGGAATATAACTCAAATATTCCAATAACAGACATATATGGCAATACAAGAATTGATTCTTTTGAAGGAAATTATCAAAGTATCGATATTGGTGCCATAGAATTTCCTTTAGATAGTATAGAATATAAAAACTGGTTTGTTAGCTTTAATGGAAATGATAATAATAATGGTGAAAACCCAAATTTACCATTCAAACATATTAATTATGCTATAAGTAAGGCATTGAATGGTGATAGAATTTATGTTCAAAATGGAAATTACGTTGAAAATATCTTATTTAATGGTAAAAATGTTAAATTAATGAATAAACGATACTACGACATTGGACAAATTTCTGAATGCGATTTCATTGAAGACTCTTTTA
>MDTD01005058.1_pt1 | contig 26202 bp, 21 predicted proteins | sample 811221 | NCBI WGS metagenome assembly MDTD01 (sample SAMN05326646, study PRJNA326480) | marine metagenome | isolation source: seawater | place: Pacific Ocean: South West | collected 2011 | reverse complement strand
TTTCGTCGGACCGTCGCCGTTTTGCGACAGTTTGAGCACGCCGGAGACGCCCGCCGTGCCCGTGAGCACGCACACCGCCGTCTACGAGTAAAGCAAAAAAAAACATAACGGACGACGACGCGCGCGTTCGTCAGTCTTTAAAGAACGCATCCTCGTCCGTTCGTCGGCGTTTTGCGTCTCGGCGTTTTCTCGTCTCCGTCCCGGGACGCACCTTTTCTTCCGCGACGACGCGCACGGCCATCGCGCGAGACGATCTGCGACGTCAAAACGCGACACGCACACGCGCCTCGTCAATCACGCGTTCGATGACGCACACCACGACTCTCTCGCGCGCGCGCGTCCCATCATTCGATTCATTCATGATTCAGCAACCCTCGAGCGATCGAGACGAATCGACGACGATCGCGTCGTCGTCGCCCCCTCTCATCGTCCTCACGCACCTCGCGGCGCACGGGCGAGACGCGGTCGGTCTCGCGCGCGCGATCGAGGACGAAAACGTGAGCGCGTGCATGACGAACGAGCGAATGAATGCGCGCGCGGGAATGAGGGTCAAAAAGTGCTGACGTCAGCATGCGTGCATCGACGCCATCGCGCGACGCGCGACGATCGAGAGACGAACGAATGCGCGCGATGGTATCGCGTGTGTCGATCCCGCGACTCGCGGTGACGCACGGAGGCACACCGCGACGTAGAAACGGTCGAATTCGTCGTGGGCTCACGAAATCATCGTCGAGCTCGAGGGCTGAATCGTCGACGAGCGACGCGATGGCGACGAACGCGCGGACGTTGGAGTTCATGGTGGAGATGCGATGCGAACGATGCGTCGAGAGCGTGCGAGAGGCGATCGAGGGCGTGGACGGGACGATCGCGGTGGAGGTGTCCCTGCGCGCGAACACGGCGACGGCGACGACGACGGCGAGCGCGGGCGCGGTGACGGACGCGGTCGAGGCGCGCGGACACAAGATACGGTTGATCGGACAAGGGAGCGCGATGTCGAGAGAGGTGGAGGAGGAGGCGTTCGGGGAGGCGCTCGCGGAGGCGTTGGGGACGGATGTGCGAACGCTGCGACAGAGTTTGGCGTGCGTCGGCGAGTTTAAAGGCGAAAAGTACGGACACGGCGACGTCGCGGGGACGGTGCGATTCGTGCAGGCGAGCGAGGAGGTGGTTCTCGTGGAGATCTCTCTGAGTGGGTTGCGTCCGAACGGGCGAGCGGCGGTGACGGTGCGCGAGTGTGGTGATTTGACGCGAGGCGTCGATTCGTGCGGCGGCGCGTACGGAGGAGACGCGGGCGTCGTCGCCGTCGTCGACGTCGACGCGAACGGTCGTGCTGAGATGCCGTCGACGATTTTAAACTCTGGATTCAAGTGTTGGGACATCATCGGACGCGGTGTCGCCGTGCACGCGACGGAGGACGCGGGAGACGCGCGAGGCGCGGTGGCGAGCGTCTTGGCGCGAAGCGCGGGCGTCGGCGCCAATCATAAAAAGTTGTGTCAGTGCGACGGTACCGTCATCTGGGAGTCGGGCGAAGATTTCTTAAAGGTTTCGTAGACGTCGTCGTCGTCCCGTGGACGAGTCATGCGCGCGCGAGTTCGGTCCGCGCGTCGGTCTCGAGTCGCGCGGGCGAGGTTGTAATCGACGCGAGGCGTTCATATACGCGCGGTATCATTCGTTATTCATGCATTCGTGTTCACTTAATCTTGATCAGAGACGGAAGCTTGACGCCGTCGATGGCGCGTTTCGCCTCCGCCCACGTCTTTCGCGGCGGCGGCGGCGGCGGCGGCGTCTTCGCGTTCGCCGGCGTCGCGAACGCGCGAGGCGGCGGAACGCGCGACGGCGCGCGTCTCACCTCCGCGGTATTCACCGCGGGCGACGAACGCGTCTTGAGCTCGGGGAAATCTCTCAGCCGCGATTCGCGCTCGCGTTCGCTCTCGGTGTTCAACATGCGCCTGTACTCGCCGACGGATCGCAGCGGCGGCGTCTTCGGCGGCGTCTTCGGCGTCTTCGGCGTCTTCGACGATTCGACTTCCACTCGTCTCGACGCCACCGGTTTCGGTTTCGGCGGGAAACCCGGTCGAGCCGATAATCCGAGCGACGGCGTCGGCGCGACGCGCGGGAGCGGTCTCGGCCTCGCCGAGACGCCGACCGCGACGGGACGCGGCGGCGGCGAGCGAGCGCGCGTCTTCGCCGACGCCGCGGCGTTCGGTTTACGACGCGCGCGCGCCGTCGTCCATCCCACCAGCGACTCGTCGGCATCGATCGATGCGCGCGCATCGGCCCGCGCGTCGCATCGGTCGTCCTCCTCGCGCGCGTCGTCGTCGTCGTCGTCGTCGGACGTCGCCGGCGACTCGATTGGACGATTCGGCGGCGGCGTCTTCGGCGGCGGTTCCGTCCCGCTCCGCGACGACGCCCGTCGCTTCCCCTTCTTCTTCCTCGTCGTCGTCACCGTCGCCGACCGCGCCGCCGCCGTCTCCCGCGCGTCCTCCTCCTCGAACGCGCGAACCGCCGCCTCGAGCGCCTCCGCCTCCGTCGCCGCGACGTGCGCGCGCAACGGTTCGGCGACGCATCCCACGAAGAGCGCGCACCGCGCCAACAGTTCCCCCTCCTCCTCGATCTCCACCGCGCGAATCACGCGGTCGACGATCCCGCCGAGCGCCGACGATTCGTATCGCGCGACGAGCGGCTGAATCGTCGCGCGTCCCGCGCGGTCTCGGTCGACCTCCCGTTCGCCCGCGCGGCCACTCTCACCCCCCCGCGCGCGCGTCTCTCGAACCACCGCGTCCTTGGCGTCTCGTAAATCATTCGCCGCGTCCGCGAGCAAAGCGGTGACGTCCACGTCTCGATCCGCGTACGCGTACGCGGCGTCGACGACGCGTCGACCCGTCCCCGTCGCCGTCCCCGTCCCCGTCCCCGTCCCACCGACGGAAACATCGCACGCGTTCACCGCGCGCACGCGCACGACGCACGCCCGCGCCTTCTCTCTCGTCTCCACCGCCGTGGGCGCGCGCGTCGCGTACGCCAGCGCGCACGCGCCGAACGCGCGCCGCCACCGCGCGTCCGACGCGTCATCCTCCCCCTCGACGTCGTCTCGCGCGCGAGACGCCCGCCGCGCGAGTCGAATCGTTCGCTCGACGTGTCGACACTCCTCCGCGCCGAGCTGTACCGCGACGACGACGTCTCGAAAATCTCTCCAAGATTCGACGGCGCGCGCGACGAGCTCGCGACGCTGAATCAAACGCACGGACGCGAATTCGCCGTCGTCGAATTCGCGAAGCGCATCGAGCTCGACGAGCGCGTCGTCGAATTCTCGTCGATCGTCGAGCCAAGAGACGACGCGCGCGCGCGCTTTGGCGCTCGTCTCGTCGTCCCATTGGGCCAGCCGAGACGCATCGGCGGCGTCGAGGACGACGTCGCCGACGACGCGCGGAAGACGCGCGGAAGTCGACGAGGCGGACGCGCGCGATGCGAATCGCTCGAGCGCGTCGAATCCCGCGCGCGCCCACGTCTCGACGTCCGACGTCGAATCGGATGGGAACACCGGTCGAATGACGTCCGAGACGACGTCTCGCGCGTACTCGCGTCCGGACGCCCACGCGCGATGCAGAAACCGCGCGGCGGCGTCGAGCGATGCGTCGATATTTTCGTCGTCGTCCGATGTCGTCGTCGTGTCCTCGTCGTCGTCGTCGACGGTGAGATTCGAAGACGTCGATCGCGCGCGCGCGCGCGATTTCTTCGATTCGACGATCCACCGCGTCGACGCCACCGGTCGCGCGTCGCGTCGATCGACGCGGTGGACGTCGACGTCGACGACGATACTTTTTTTTCGTCGAGCATCCGCGCTCGAGCGCGGACGCGCGCGCCTCGAACGCGACGTCGCGCGCGTCGGCGGTCAATCGAGTCAACGCGGACTCGCGCGCGCGCGCATCCGTCGTCGCGCGCGCGAGTCCTCGTCGCACCGCGCGCGCCGTCTCCCTCTCGAGCGCGCACGCGGTGAGGACGAGATCGATTCGCGACGCGCGAATCGATCGATCGGTCGTCGCGCGCGTCGTCGCGCGCGTCGTCGTCGCGCGCGAGACGACGTCGTCATCTCTTCTGGAAGATGAATCGACCGGGGTGTCGCGCGCGCGATCATCGCGTCGTCCATCGTTCCCGCGCGCGCGATGCGACGACGACGATGGACGCACACGCGCGCGAAGTCGTCGTCGGAGTTTTTCTCTCGCCGTTTCCACGCGTTCGCATCGACGCATCGCGTCGAGATGTGCCGTCGATGACGCATGCATTCATTCGATGGCGATCATTCATTCATTCCATTCATTCATTCGAATGCGTGCATGCGAAGACGCGCGGCGTTGACTCGACGACCTCTCGACGCGCGCGACGTCGCGTTCGACCGATCGATGCGCGCACGCGCCGTGAAAAAAAAAATACGACGCGCGAGACGCGCGCGTTCGCATCGATGCATGGATGGACACACACACCGCGCGCGCGCGTCGCGAATGGCACGAGAATGCATGAATCGAATCATCGCGAGACGACGTGAATGAATGGAATGAACCGCGACGCGATCGTCCGTCGGTCATCGTCCGTCCAGTCCGTCCGTCCGTCCGTCCAGTCCCGCGCGCGAATTCATTCCATCGTCGCGCGTCGCGCGTCGCGCGTCGCGCGTCGCTCGTCGACGACGCGTCGCGTGAACGCGCGCGCGCGCGTGGGCCGTGGATGCGGCGAACCACGACGAACCACGAGTCATGACTCGTCACGAGTCCCACCCATCCATCCCATCCCCGCGCGCGTCGCCACCGCACGCGTCGTCCCCGGGAAGCGATAGCTCTCACAAAAATATGAATACATCGGCATACAATACCTACAGTATGTATACGTACGGGACACGACACGGCGGTCGTTGTCTGACCCGGAACAATGTCTCGTGCACGCATGACGAGTCATGAACCGTCGATACGTGCATACGTACCATCGTGTATCGACGGTTCATGACTCGTCATGCGTGTAGGGACTCTCTGACCCGGTGCACGAGATTTTTCCCCTCTGTACATGCATTACAATACATAGACACCACATCGACGTATTCCACCACTGAATACACAAAACACCCACCGACCTCCGCACCACACGCACCTCTAACGGGTCATGACTCACCAAACACCCCCCCCGCGCGAACGTGTGGCTCGGAACGCAGTCAATGGATTGAAATCAATCGACGCCTCGCGATGACGACGCCGATGACGTCCTCGATGACGATGGCGTCCTCGAATTCGACGACAAAATGCGCGTCGTTCGTGAGGTGCGCTTCGAACGCGCGTCGCGTCGTCTAAAGAAAGCGCGCGAACGAACGAGGGCGATGTATGCATTCGATCGGGTGCCGAACGATGCATTCATCGTTCGTTCGTGCGCGACGAATGGACGAACGAACGGACGAACGAACGCGACGGTATCGTTCGAATCGAGGCGATGGTGACGCGCGCGCGGGTGGTCGGTCGGTCGAACGCGCGCGCGACGCGTGCATCGATCGATCGCGCGCGCGCGGCGTCCAGCCTGGCCGAATTCGATCGACTCTGACTCTGACTGACGCGTTTTGATTTTTGTTTTTTTTGCTTCTCGCGCAGACGCGGACGCGCGGTCTCGGCCTCGTCCTCGTCCGTGGCGTTGCGGAGGCGAGCGATGACGATTCGCGGCGACGCGGCGGCGACGAACGCGGCGGAGCGACCGAGCGCCAACGCGGTGACGAATACGAAATCCGTCGCCGCCGTTATTTTGGGCGGCGGCGCGGGGACGCGGTTGTATCCGCTCACCAAGTCGCGCGCGAAACCTGCGGTGCCCATCGGCGGTGCCTATCGATTGATCGACGTGCCGATGTCCAACTGCTTAAACTCTGGGATATCCAAGGTGTACATTCTCACGCAGTTTAATAGCGCGAGTCTGAACAGACACTTGGCGCGCACGTACAATTTCGGAAACGGTATCATGTACGGAGGCAATGCCTTTGTGGAGGTGCTCGCGGCGTCGCAGACGCCGGGACAAAACGGAAAGGAGTGGTTTCAGGGAACGGCGGACGCCGTGCGTCAATACTCGTGGTTGTTCAACGACGTCAAGAATAAGGATGTCGAGGACATCGTCATCTTGGCGGGCGATCACCTGTATCGCATGGATTACATGAAATTCGTCGAGTACCATCGCGAGACGAACGCCGACATCACCGTCGGGACGTTGCCGATCGAGGAGGAACGTGCGAGCGATTTCGGATTGATGAAGATTGATTCCACCGCGCGCATCGTCGAGTTCACGGAGAAACCGAAAGGGGACGCGCTCAAGGCGATGGCAGTGGACACCACCATCTTGGGATTGAGTCCGGAGGAGGCTGAGGCTAAGCCGTACATCGCGTCGATGGGCATTTACGTCTTTAAAAAGTCGGCGTTGGTGAAATTTTTGGAATCGGATTACCCCGAGGATAACGATTTCGGCGGTGAGATCATTCCCAATGCGTCCGCGGACGGTGCCAAGGTGCAAGCGTACCTATTCAACGATTACTGGGAGGATATCGGAACGATGAAATCCTTCTTCGAGGCCAACTTAAACTTGGCCAAGGATCCGCCGAATTTCGAATTTTACAACGCCGACGCTCCGATTTACACGTCGCCGCGATTTTTACCCCCGGCCAAGTTGGAGCGGTGTCACATCAAGGATTCCATCATCTCCCACGGCGCTGATCTCGCCGATTGCACGGTGCACGAGTCCATCGTCGGTTTGCGCTCGCGCGTGAGCCGGGGCTGCACGATCAACCGGACGATGATCATCGGCGCGGATCATTACGAGAGCGAGGAGAAACGCGCCGCCGTCCTCGCGGCGGGCGGCGTGCCGGTGGGTATCGGTGAAAACTGCGTCATCGAAAACGCCATCATCGATAAGAACGCGCGCGTCGGGAAGAATTGCGTCATCACCAATGCCGCGGGCGTGGAGGATTTAGCCGACGAAGAGCGCGGCGTCTTCATTCGCAACGGCATCGTCACCATCCTTCGCAACTCGACCATTCCGGACGGCACGGTGATTTAAAAATCAATCATCGACGGATGTACGACGCATCACGAATCATTCGACCGACCGACCGACGGATCGATCGATCGTTCGTCTCTTTTTTCTTTTTCGTTCCGAGGCGAAGACGAATCGTCTCTCGCGCGAGACGAAAAAAAAATCACCAATCGCGACGCACGTCGCGCCCCCGTCCACTCAACCATTCATCACACTCGTTCAAATTCCGTCATCATCGCGAGTGACGGTGCATGTAATTTCACGGCACAGCAGCGCGCGCGAACTCCGTCGCGGCGTCTCGCGGCGCGTATCGCGCGTATCGTCATTCATCCCCCCACACGTCGCCGCCCTCCCATCGTCGCGCGCCTCATCCACCGCGCCACGATGCGCGCGAACCACGCGCGCGATCGTAACCCCACGATCGAGCTCTACGCCTTCGCCGTCGTCGCCCTCGGGTTGATCTTGTACGGGTACCCCGTGGGTGTTACGAACGTTCTGCTCGGCGCCCCGTCCCAATTTCAGCGCGATGCCTTCGTCGAGGGCGACGTGGAGACGCTGGGGATGTTAGTCAGCGCGAATTCCGTCGGTGCGCTCCTCGGGTGCGTGCTCGCGCTCGTGCCGGTGCGAGGCTGCGCGGCGGCGGATCATTTCGGCCGCGCGCGTTTCATGCGCGCGGGCGCGAGTCTGTATTTTTTCGCCTCCATCGGCATGTGCGTGACGCCGGTGCGTTCGTTAATGGATGCGTTGGGTCGACGCGGACCGGCGATGTGGTTTGGATTTTGGAGATTGCTGTACGGGGTCGGGCAGACGTTGAGTTACAGCGGCGCGGCGGTGTACACGGCGGAGCTCACGTCTCAGCGAACGCGCGGGTATTATTTACCCATGATCGCGGTGATGACGATGAGCGGGGATTTATTGGGGAATTTCGTCGGTTTGAGTCTGGAACCGGCGAAAGGGGGGTGGCGGGTGTTGGCGGCGTTGCCCGCGCCGGTGGCGGCGGCGTTTTGGTATTACGTCGGGCAGTTGCCGGAGACGCCGCGGTGGCTCGTGTTGAAGGCGACGAACGACGCGATGGTGGCGAGAGGGGGCGCGGGGAAGGGGAACGGGATGGTCGATGATGAATGGACGGGAGATGATTTACGATTGGAGGATGCGCGCGCGTCGGTGGCGGTGTTGCGAAACGAAACCGTGGGCGCGGCGTCGTTTTCGTTCGCCGACGCGTGTCTTCGCCGAAAGAAGCGCGCCGCCGCCGCCGCGCTTCTCGTCCCGCCGGATCCGGCGAGACAGACGCCGGAGAAACTCGATGAGATCGGGCGTGAGATTGATGACATTGTGGACGTCATCAAGACGACGAGCGGCGACGGACGCGACTGCGTCTCCGCCGTCGACGCGCAGGCGTCTCGACGCGCCATGACGGTCGCCTTCGGTCTCGCCATCATGTCCATGCTCTCCGGCGTTCCGGCGATGAGTTACTTCGCCAAACACATCTTCGAGATGACCGGACACAGTCCGACGCTCGCGAGCGGGATGACCACGGCGCTCGCCTTTGTCAAGCTCGTCGTCACCGTCTTCGTCGCCGCGTCGCTCGAAACCTTTGGCCGTCGACGGATGCTCCTCACCGGCATCTCCATTCAGTGCGTCGCGACGTCTCTGTTGGCCTACCTCTTCGACGGCGTCACCTGGATCGAGGATCCTCGACACGCCGTGTCGTTTCAACTCTTAAACGGGAGCGTCGCCCAAGTCGCCGACATTTGCATCTTCGCCAACGCCGTGGGATTTCATCTCAGTTTTTGGGCCCTCGCGTGGACGGTGGCCAACGAATTGTGCCCGCTCCGCGCGCGAGCGACCATCACGGCGCTGAATTCGATGTTTTCGTGGACCCTCTCCACCGTCACCGTGCGTTTCTTACCCGTCATGATGAAACGTCCCGGCATTTCGGCGACGTTTGGATTTTGCGCGACGTGTCTCTTCGCCGCGGTGTGGTGCGTCTATCTGTACGTGCCTGAGACGAAAGGACGAACGTTGGAGGAATTGGAGATGGTGATGACGCGAGCGACGAGTCTGCGAGACGTCGTGCAACGATTACGCGAGGATCGAGACGACGCCGACGCCGACGAGCGCCGACCGCTGCGCCATGATGTATAACTAATAGGACATTTGATTCGTATTCTAGCATTATCAAAAACAATGTGAATATTAAATAGACGACGCCGTAGAGTGCCACTACTCACACATTCTCGGACATCCGTTACATACTACATCTCTTTTCAAATGGATGATACTTTTATCCGTTGCCCCCCGCACGCACGCGCCATCTCTCGCCGCCCGTCTCGCGCGCGCGACGCATGCGCGCGACGTTCCCGAGCGCCCCGAGCGTTCGAGCGCGTTCGTCTCTCACTTGTCGCTCGACGCGCGTCTCTCTCGGTCGTCTCTCGCGTCGGGCGCGACGCTCGACGTCCTCGACCGCCGCGCGCGCCCAAAAATCGACCGACGCGCGCGCGCTCGCCCCCGCGCGCGGGTTCGGCGACCGCGTCGCCGTCGTCGTCGATCGCGCCAAAGCGTCCGCGTCCGGCGCCGCGACGTCCATGTCCCCGGGCGGCTTGGCGCTCGCGCTCGCGCTCGTCGCGGCGGCGGCGGCGGCGGCGGCGCGCCGACGCGGCGAAAACCGACGCGCGAGCGCCAAGCGCACGGTGATCCTGGGTGGAGGATTCGCCGGATCGCAAATCGCGCGGGATTTGCGCGGGAAACGTCGCGTGACGGTGGTGGAGACGAAGTCGTACTTTGAATTCGTCCCGGGGACGCCGAGCGCGGCGGCGGGCGCGGCGCCGCTTCGCGCGGCGACGAGGTTCAATCTACGAGCGAATCTACGAGCGAGACGGTTGTTGGTGCCTCTGACAAAGGTGCTGGGGAGAGGGGTGGCGGTGGAGCGCGTGCGCGCGGGGGAAGCGGTGCGGGTGACGAGCGAGAAGACGGTGCGCGTGGGCGAGGGGAGGACGTTGGAGTACGATGAACTCGTCGTCGCCGTCGGGAGCGAATATCCGAGCGGATTAAAGGCGAGTTGCGATCCGAACGAGGAGGACGCGGAGATCGGTGCGCGGGCGAGGGAGATGGCGCGCGTGCGAGAGACCATGGATGAAGGAAAATCCATCGTCGTCGTGGGAGGAGGCGTCGTCGGCGTCGAGTTGGCGTGCGAACTCGCCGAGCGTCAGAAGAAACGCGGCGGTGGGACGGTGAATCTGTTACACAGCGGGCCGCGATTATTAGACACGCTTCCAGAGTTTGTGAGCGAGTACGCGAGCAAGGCGCTCGTGTCGAGAGGCGTGCGCGTGTACGTGGGACAGACGTACGATCGCGAGGGCGACTCGTTCATCGGCGTGATGAATAAAAACGTCATCCAGGGCGATCGCGTCGCGTGGTGCGTCGGCTCCAAGCCGAACACGGATTTCTTACGCGTGAAGGGGTCGAGATTCGTCGACTCTCAGGATTACGAGGACGGTGAGGGAAGCGTCGACGAGGACGACGACGCGTTGCACGTGCCGTTGGACATCATCGGACGCGTCCGCGTCGACGACGGTACGCGCCAAGTCATCGGTTTAGACGACGTCTATGCCGTCGGTGACTGCGCGTGTAAACTTCCCGATCAAATGCTCGCGTCGTACGCGCACTGGGAGGCGGAATACGTCGCGAAACGTCTCTTGTGCGAGGGCGACGAGAACAAGTTGCGTCGACTCGGTCCCTACCGCCTCCCGCCGCGTCTCATGGCCATCAGTCTCGGCCCTTTCGACGGTGTGGTGCTCTGGGGCGATCGAGTCGTTCTCCGCAGGTGGTTCGCCGCGTGTCTCAAGGCGCTCGTGCAGTTTTGGTTCATTCGGTTTCTTCCCGCGCCGTACGCCGTCGCCAAGCGTCTCCCGTCGCTTCGTACGAAACCGCCGGCGAGTCTCATCCTGCGACGTCCGCTCGCCAACTAGCCAGCTCGGACTCCTCGTACGCTTTTATTTATCTATCTCTCCCTCGCACACGATCGACCGCGTCGCTCTCGAGCGCGAGTCGCCCCCGCGCGCGCGCGATCGATCGAATGCGAAAAAAACGCTCGAGGGAGACGAACAGTCACTCTTACACGCCCCCCGCGCGCGACGACGACGCGATTTCCCGGCGCGCGCGCGCGCGACGACGACCGTCCTCGGTCGTCTCGCGCGACGACGACGATCGCTTCGCCCGCATGCCCGTGGAGACCACGGTGGAGACGCCGACGCTCGACATTCCCGCCGAGACGCTCTGGCGCGCGAGAACAACCTCCCTCTTCATGACGTGCGAACGCGCCGTGTTCGGTGATTTAGACAGCGCCATCGTCGTCTACGAGCGCGACGACGCGGATAGTAATCGATGTCGGTACATCGTTCGCGCGCGTCCGAACGTGCGCGTCCCGTACGTGGCGAGGATGGCGTTGGGCGCGTCGTCCGACGGCGGCGGCGTCACGACGTACGATGAATTCATCGTCGATGAGACGCAGTGCACGGCGCCGCACCTGTACGAGGCCACCGTTCGTTCGTACAGTACGTTTTTAAATCCTCACAACAGTCGGGTGGTGGGAACGGTGCGATGCGCGAGCGTGGATGGGGAGACGCGGTGCGCGTTGCGATTACGATTGGAGGCGCGCGTGCGCGCGACGGCGGTGGGCGGCGTCATCGAGCGCGCCATCGTGCGAAGCGTGCGCGAAAAGTTTGCGCTGTATCCGAGAGTGGTGGAGATGTACAAGGCGAAGCGCGCGAAGATCGAGGCGAGACGACGCGCGAGGAACGCGAGAGAGGACAAAACGCGCCGAGATGACGATTCGGATTCATATCACTCGGCGCGCGACGACGAGAGCGGCGCCGACGCGACCGAGCGCGACGCCTCCGTCGGCGCGCTCAGAGAGATGTCACCCAACGCGCGTCTCGCGCGCGAGGTCTCGTCGTCGACGTGTTGCGTCCGACGACGAAGTCGTTCCGACGGGTCGAGACGACGGCGTCAGTAGCGGACGCGCGTCTTCGCGCGCGTCGTAAACTTTTTCATCTTAAACGGCACTTTTTCCCTCACCGCGCGTTCGAGCGCTTCTCTCGCTCTCGCGCGCTCGCGCGCGCGCTCGACGTCGCGCCTCGCGTCGACGACGCGTCTCGTCGTCGATTCGTCTCCCGGTCGCGCGCGCGCGGCGGCGTCCATCCAATCCTTCGCGTACGCGCCGGTGATCAGCGCTCGCACCGTCGTCCCTCGCGCGTGGCCGACGTCATCCGCGCCGCCGAGCGCGCTCGGACGTCCGTGCGCGACGTCGACGTCGACGTCGACGCCTCGCGTCGGTGTCTCGCGTCGGCGTCTCGCGCGCGCGCGCAATCGAACCGGATCCTCGGCGTCGCGTCGAAATCGTCGCACCTCGGCCGACGTCGCGCACTTCGCCGCCGCCGCTCTGTTCATCGCCACTAAATTCATCGCGCCCGCACCGCGCGAATCGACCGTCTCGGGCGCGCGCTCGGGCCATCGGAGCGCGTCTCTCGCGGCGTCTCGCGCGTCTCGCGCGGCGGCGGGACGACCGAAGACGACGTCCGACGCTCGAACGCGCGCGGGGGCGTAGATGAGCGTCTCGCGCGCGCGTCCGACGTCAGGGCGAGCGTGTATGAGAACGTTCGTGCGCATGGATGGACGATCGAGACCGATGCGGGCGTCCATGGCGTCTCGATGTGAGGCGCGCGCCGAACGCGCCAAAAATAGAAAAATAGAGCGCGTTCACCAATCGACGCGCGCGACCTACGACTACCTACCTCTCTAGTGATGCTACTCGGCTACGCGCGCGCTCATCGACGCGCTCGGTCTTCTACGACGCGTTCTCCTTCGGTTCGGGAACGGACGACGACGCGTTGACGCTCTGGGATTTCTTTCTCGCCGCCGCTCGCCGAAGCCACGAAGCGTTTTTTCCTCCTTTCTTCGTCGTCGTCGTCGGCGGCGGCGGCGGCGGCACCGCGCGTTCCCGTGCGCGCGTCGCTTCGATCGATGGGTCCGCGCGTCGAAACGTCGTCGTCTCGTCGATGACGACGCCGCCACCGTCGCGACGGTCGTCGACGACGCCGCCTCGGCGCCGCTGCGCCGACATGGCGGCCGCGAACGACGCGCGCATGGATTCCAACGCCGCGCGCGCGTCTTCGTCCAAAGAATCGAGCGCACTCGGGCGTGAACCGTCGTCGTCGTCGTCCCCCTCGTCGTCGTCCTCGTGAACGGTCGAGCTCTCGCGTCGAGTCCTCGCCGCGGCGCGTTCGCATCGTCTCGCGTCGTCCTCCGTCGTCGGCGCGCGACACGTCGGACATCTGAGCGTCGTCTTCTCTCGCAACCGTTTCTCCTCCTCGCTCCCCTCCGAAAAGTTGGGTGCCTCGGCGCGAATCGCCTCGAAATCCCTCGCGCGTCGCTCGCGCCACGTCGCGAAACACCGCGCGTGGAACGCGTGCCAACACGTCTCCAATTTCATCGTCGGCGGCGCGGCGGCGGCGGCGCGGAACTCCTCGAAACAGATCGCGCACCGTCCGCGCGGTCGATTGAGCGCGCGCACGCGCTCGCTGACGCGCTCCGTCATCACCAACAGACAGTGTTCACCCGCGTGTTCGCGAATCGACGCGTCGACGTCTCGGGACAGCGCGCGCGCGTCGTCGGGCTCGAAACCGCGCGCGTCGACGAATCGAAACTCCGGCGCCGCCTCCGTCGGGTACGCGCCGTCGTCGCGCACGTCGACGATAAAGGTGACGGCGACGTACGTCTCGGCGTCGTCGTCGTCGTCGTGGAGGACGGTGGACGCGCGCGGGGTGGCGTCGAAGACGACGCGAACGATGCCTCGACCGAGCGCATCTTTCATTCGCGCGCACGAGAGCGTGGACGTCGACGAGGCGCGCGATGCGTCGACGAGGAGATCGTCGTCGAAGGCGTCGTCGTCGCCGTACACCGCGCGCAGGGCGTCGAGCTCGTCGACGAGCGCGGCGTCGACGGGCGCGTCGGACGTCATGCGCGCGGCGGGCAATGTCGTAATGAGCTCACTTTTAATGCTATCACATTGTATATCTATAAAAATATATATTATGTTATTATAGGACATAAGATATGTATTGAGCTCTCTTTTAAAAGAAACAAAATAATACTTTTTCGGTGTGTCGACGACCCCTCAGAGGGCCCATTCGACGTTCGCGCCCCACACGCTCGCGCGCGCGTCCGCGCGTCTCTCACACACGTCCGCGCGTTGATCGACGCGAACCCTTTGCATCTCGCGTGTGCATCCGCGCGCGCGTCCGCACGCGTCCGCCGCGCGTCGCCGTCGTCCGTTCCCAATCACCGCCGCCGGGCTGAAAAGATTTTCATCATGGCGACGACGACGCGCGCGCTCGCGCCCCCGCGCGCGCGACGCTCGAGCGACGCTCGACGCGTGAGAATGAAACCGTTCGTCGTCGTTCGCGCGCACGCCGAAGGGCCCGGTGGGGGCGCGCACGTGCGCTCGAAGGAGGATTTGAAACCTTCCCGAACGCTCTCGGCGAGCGTCGGGTCGACGCCGGACGAGGACGAACGCGAACGCGCGAAACGTTCGGTGTACGTCGAGACGTACGGATGTCAGATGAACGTGAACGATAGTGAAGTGATGATGTCGGTGTTGGAGAGCGCCGGGTACGATGAGACGAAGGAGGTGAACGAGGCGGATGTGATTTTGGTGAATACATGCGCGATTCGCGATAAGGCGGAGGCGAAAATTTGGCAGCGTTTGGCGTACTTTCGTAGCCTCGGAAACGGGAAAAAGCGAAGCGAGCGACCGGTGGTGGGCGTGCTCGGGTGCATGGCGGAGCGCATCAAGGAGAAATTGTTGGAGGCGGATCGATTGGCGGATATCGTGGCGGGTCCGGACGCGTACAGGGATTTGCCCAATCTCATCGACGCCGTCGTCGGCACGGGTGAAAAAGCGATAAACGTGCAATTGAGCGTGGAGGAGACGTACGCGGATATCATCCCCGTGCGAGAGGCTGGATCGCACAGCGCGTTCGTCACCATTATGCGCGGATGCGATAACGCGTGCGCGTTTTGCATCGTTCCGTACACGCGAGGTCGAGAGCGATCGAGAGACTTGGCGAGCATCATGTACGAGATTCGTCTTCTCAGCGAACAGGGCGTCAAGGAGGTGACGTTGCTCGGACAAAACGTCAACTCGTACGCTGGTTCACCGGCGAGCGAGACGACGACGGATTTTTTGAGCGGATTACGCGGGGAAGACGTCGATCCTATTCGCGAACTCGCCGACGCCTCCTCCGAGCGTCTGGCGAGCGCCAACGGTTCCGCCTTTGTCGGGTACGCCGATGGGTTCGCGAGTCGATACGACCCGCAGCGCAAGCGCGAGGGAACGATTCAATTCGCGGAACTGTTGGATAAAGTCGCGAGCGTCGATCCCGAGATGCGCGTGCGGTTCACGTCGCCGCATCCCAAGGATTTCCCTGATGACGTCTTGCGCGTCATTCGCGATCGTCCCAACGTCTCCAAGTGTTTACACATGCCCGCGCAGAGCGGTTCGTCCGCCACGCTCGATCGCATGGCGCGAGGGTACACGCGAGAGGCGTATTTACAGCTCATCGATCGCGTCAAGACGATCATTCCCGGGTGCGCGGTGACGACGGATATCATCGCCGGATTTTGCGGCGAAACCGAGGAGGATCATCGCGACACTGTGTCGCTCATGACCGAGGTCGGGTACGAGCAGGCGTTCATGTTCGCGTACAGCGAACGCGAGGGCACCGCGGGACAGCGACACCAGACCGACGACGTGCCGGAGGATGTGAAACAGAGACGACTGGCGGAGATTATCGAGGCGTTTCGAGCGCGCGCGGCGAAGAAACAAGCCACGGAGGTGGGCGCCACGCACTGCGTCTTGGTCGAGGGTCCGAGTAAAAAGAACCCCGACGAGTGGACCGGGAAGACGGACACGTCCAAGTGGGTCGTGTTCGAAAACGAACCCGTGGGAACGTACGGCGGCGACGAGACCAAGGCGTCGACGAACGGCGCCGACGCGGCGCCGGTGAAACCGGGCGATTACGTCGCGGTCCGCGTCACCGGATGCAGCACGGGGACGCTCTTCGGCGAGTGTCTCGGGAAAACGAGTCTCGTCGCGTTTCAAAAGCATCACGGCGCGCAGTGGACGACGCCTCGCGCGCCCGCCGCCGCGGCGAGATAAACGCGAGAGAGTAGCGAGCCATTCTTTTCATGTAGTTAGTTTTACAACATCAATCCATCGCGTCGTCGCCGTCGTCGCGCTCGCCCTCGCTCGACGAGCGACGCTCGTACCTTCGCTTGACACCCATCGCGAGCGCGACGTCGTCTTCCATCGTCTCCGCGCTCGAGTCCACGACGCACGTCACGTGAAACGGACCCTCCTGTCCCGTCCTCGCCGTTCGACCGCACCTGTGCAGATGCATCTCCATCGACGGCGCCGCGCCGTACTGCGCGACGTGGTGTAACCGTGGGAAATCGATCCCACGCGCTGCGAGATCGGTGCACACGCACACGCGAAGATCTCCACCGATGAAATCGTCGAGCACGACGCCGCGTTCCTTGGCGCGGCCGTGAAACGCGAGCGCCGCCACGTCTCGCGCATCGAGTTTCGCGACGATGTCGTCCGCCTCTTCGGGTGAATTGACGAAAATCAACGATTTGTATCGGTCGTGTCGCAGAATGGCGGCGTGCAGGGCGTCGAATTTAGCGTCTTCGCCCCGCACGTCGTCGACGCGGACGCGGAGTTGCGGATGCACGCGACCGAATTGCGACGTCGAGATCCACTCCAACTCTCCCGGAAAGGCGTCGAGCAACGGTTTCGCCTCTCGCATCGTCGCCGCGGCGAAGATATGCTGCACCTTACCGCCGAATCGATTGACACCGGTCTCGCCGTGCGTGAGCTTTAAGATTTCACCGACGTCGCTCGCGAACCCGCTCGTCAGCATCTCGTCCGCCTCGTCGACGATGACGTGCGCCAACCGTCCCAAAAGCACCCACTCATCCTTGATTAGACGCAATAGCCTCGCAGGTGTGCACACCAACACGTCCGCGTTCACGAATTCCGGAATCGCGTCCCCGTCTCCCGACAGTTTCGCCTTACCAGCCTTGGCGCTCGTCGTCGTCTCGCCGCCGCGCGCGCCGCGCTTCTTCATTCGACGCTTCTCCTCCTTCGACATCGCCCCTCTCTTACCTTTACTCATCGGTTTCACCAATTTCTTCTCTTTACCGAGCAACGCGAACACTCTCGGCGTCGGCACGTCGTCGCTCGAGCACCAATACGCCGCGAGCTCCGCCGCCTCCGTCGCCTGTTTCCCGAGTTCGACGTTCGGCGCGAGGACGACGCACGCGGGACAACACCGTCCACTCCGTTTCGTTCCTTTCCTCCCGGGCTCCGTCATCCTCGAAAGCGTCGGTAACAGATACGCGAACGTCTTCCCGCTCCCGGTTTCGGCGAGTAACGCGCAATTCTTCCCGGACAACAGCGCCGGGAACGCGAGTCGCTGAATCTCCGTCGTCCTCCGTAAACCCGCGCGTCGAACCGCCTCCGCGCATCGCATCGGTAATCCCGCGCGCGCGAACGGCGACGCATCGTCCTCTTTCGACGTCACCCCTTTCGAACCCTTCGATTCCGTCTCCCTCGCGCGCCGTGCCTCCCTCGCCCGCCTCGCGGCGTCCCACGGACGCTCGCCGCCGCGCGTATACGCGCGCGACGTCGTCGATTCGCGCACCCCCATTTTCCTCGGTTCCTCCCCCATCGCGCGCGCCCATCCACTCAAATCATCGTCCACGCCCCAATACTCGTCCGAATCTCGCGTTCGCGCGCGTTCGTCGACGCGCGCGCGTCGACGCGCGTCCCGCGTCGTCGCCCGCCGAAGCGTCCTCGTGTCCACCGCGCGCGTCTCCGTCTCTCCAGTCTCGCTCGCGGGTCGAGCGCGGGCGAGACGGGCGTATTGAGAATTGTTCGTCGTGGACCACGATCGCGACGGCGCGCGCGCGCGCGCGTCGTCGTCGTCCGCGTCGCGCGCGGGTGGGCGCGATTCGTCGCCGCCGGCGCGCGCGCGCGGGATTCTCGCGCGAGAATGCGGGCGACGCGGACGAGACGAGGGATGAGAGGCGAGCGGGGACGCGCGCGCGATCGGTCGCGACGTCGACATCGCGTCGAGGACGCGCGACGCGGCGTGAGGGTGACGAGACGTCGACGTCGCGCGGGGGCGCGGGGCGCACTTTTTTGAGAGAATCGGTATATACTACAGTTAGGCACGTGTATACGTATCGAAAGTCCTCTCTTTTTTTATGAAACCGTGGGTCGGTCGGTGTACACATACCGTGTTCGGACATGCTATACGTAATGTAACCATTCGTAGTGGTATGAAAAGATCAGCTACCCACCCACGCCGACCCCTTCCGAAGAAGACCTAAAACCTCGCGCGCGCCCCATCGTCCACCGCACACGCCAGCGCGTCGTCGTTCACCGTCGACGCACTTCGCGCGCGCTTCCGAGAGTTTCCTCGTTCGCGCCCCACCGCCTCCGCCGTCGACCGCACGCTCGCGCGTCCGACCGAGCGCGCGCGCCGATGATGACGACGACCTCCGCCGCGCGATGCGCCCCCGCGGCGCATCTCACCGCGCGTCGCGCTCGCGTCGCGAACGGTCGCGCCGTGACGGTGACGCCGTCGCAAAAATCATCCGTCGTCTTTCGCCCACGGCGTCTCACCGCGACGACGGTCGCGAGCGCGACGAAGACGCCGCATTCCTACGCGCACACCAATCGCAAGGGTTTGAGTGCCTACGTCGAGCGCGCGGCGGCCAAGCAGACGAAGCGCGATTTGATTCCGTTTCGCGTGGGTATGACGCTCAGGGTCGGGGTGACCGTCAAGGAAGGGAACAAGACGCGGGTGCAACCGTACGAGGGGGTCGTGATCGCGATTCACAGGGCTGGGGTGGCGACGACGGTGACGGTGCGCAAGACGAGCCAAGGGTTCGGCGTCGAGCGGGTGTTCCCGGTGCACTCTCCGTTGTGCACGTTTGAAGAGATTCGTGGGGCTGGTAAACCGGTGGTACGTCTACGTTTTCATTCGATTATTCGTCTCGCGCGTCTGTCGTGTCGTTCGTTCGCGGTGATGGGCGCGAGTTTCGTCGACGGGGTCGCCGCGCCGCGGGCCCCCTCTCGCGCGAGTTGTCGACTGACGCGCGCGTCTCTTTTTTTTTCCAATCGACCAGGTTCGTCGCGCCAAGTTGTTCTACTTGCGCGGTCTCGTCGGTAAACAAGCGCGTCTTAAGACGCGTTTCGTCGCCAAGCGCGAGGGTAAGACGCGTCACGAGATTAAGATGGACGCGCTTCGCGCCGAGCGCGCCGCCGAGGACGCCGCGCGCGCCGAAGCCAAAGCCGCCGCCGCCGCCGCCGAGGCCAAGGCTGCCGCCGAGGCCGAAGCCGCCGCGAACGCCGAGGGAGGTGAAGAAGAATCCGCGTGAGACGATGCGCGTCCCTCGCACACATTTCGATAAATGTATTCATTCCTTCTTTTCGTTTTGCTTCGAGGCGAGTCGTTCGAGGCGAGCCGGTTCGCCCGGTCTCGCCTCGGTCTCGCTCGCCAAGGGAACGAAAAACGACCAACCAACGCACGATACGATAACATCATTCATTAGCTTTTAATCGGTACCATCTCACGGTGTGCACGCGCGCGTTCCAGCGCTCGACGTCCATTCGAGCTCGAACTCGTGCTCGCGGTGGTGTTTTTGCCCTACACGCGATCATTTCATTCATCCGCGCGTCACACCCGCGCGCGACTCATGGCGAACACGATCACCCTGCGCAGTTCGGACGGAGAGACCTTCGAGGTGGAGGAGGACGTCGCCTTGTGCGTGCGGCGAGCGAGACGCGCGCGAGTGAGATTTTTCTCGATTTCATGCATTCATTCGTTTTGACTCGACGCGACGCGGTGTGAGACGACGACTGACGAGCGCGGTCGGTGCGAACGCGCGTAGCTTGTCGGAGACGATTCGGTCCATCATCGAGGGTGCGAGAAACGCGAGCGAGACGCGAGGATGCGCATGAATCGATGATTCACTCATTCATTCATTTATTTATTCATTCGAGGAGACGGGACCGACGGCTCCGTGGCGCCGATTCGCGCTCGAGACGCGATGCGCGACGACGCGCGCGAGTACTGACGATGTGTTCGACCGTTTCGTTCCCGCGCAGACACGGAAAACGACGCGCCGGTGCCGTTACCGAACGTGAGCTCAAAAATTCTCGCCAAGGTGATCGAGTATTGCAAATACCACGTCGCGGCGAAGAAGGAAAACGAGAGCGAACAAAAGGTGAAGGAGTTCAACAGTGCGTTCGTCAAGGTGGACCAAGCGACGCTGTTTGAGATCATTCTGGCGGCGAATTACTTGAACATGAGCGGATTGTTGGATTTGACGTGCATGACGGTGGCGAACATGATGAAGGGGAAGACGCCGGAGGAGATTCGAAAGACGTTCAACATTAAGAATGATTTCACGCCCGAGGAAGAGGAGGAGGTTCGAAAGGAGAATCAATGGGCGTTCGATTAGACGAGCATTCGATGGATTGTTGGATGATTTACTCTCGATACGATACGTCGCGATACGACGCTGTACAAAACGACTCGACCTCGCGCAACGACGCTGACGGTACTCGCTCACGCACTCTAGCTAGAAGACGACATGAAAGATGATACGGAGAAGAAGACTTTGTTTTATGTTTTTTGCGAGCTTTTTCGCGCACTCTTACAACGCTCCTCTACATCTCACAAGTACTCGACGGGTTTCATCGGCGCGAGTTCGGGAAGCTCCAACTCGACCTCGATCGTCTCCTCCACCCCCTTGGCCGCGAACGTGGACGCCTTGACCGTCCACGGTCCCTTGTGCGCGCGAACCTCGTCGTCGTCGTCGCTTATGTTGGCAATCTTCCCGCTCGCGATCGATTCCGCGACGGCGCGCATGGCGAGCTCGAAACACTGCAACTCGACGATGGCGGGACGCGAAATCTCCAAATTATCCCCAGTCTCGTCGTCCAACGAAATCTTAAAAAACAACGGCCAGAGCACGTCCCCGATCTCCCCCTCGCGACGCACGAGCGGCCACTCGTGCGCTTCGCACGCGTCGATGTCCTCGAACGGCGTCTCGGGCGCCGACGCGAACATGCACGTCTGTCCCTCCACGCTCGCCTCGACGTCCTCGTTCCCTTGATCCACCTCGAACGCCGCCTGCGCCTCCGTGAGCGTCTTGTGCACGGTGAATCCGAAATTTTCTTCGTCCAAGCTCCCGTCGTACCCGACAAAGGCGGTGAGTTTCATCGTCACGTCGTCTCGAAGCGCCAGTCGATAGGAGACGCGCACGGGTCGACGTCTCGTCAATTTTGTCCACGGTTCGCACGCCGCGAACGCCTCCGCGGACGAGAACAACGATCGACCGAACGTGGACGTAAATCCATCGACCGAGGACATCAATCCGGGCAAGTGCTGCGTGCCCCACGCCTGCGTCTCCGGTTGCATCGTCGGCTCGATTTGTTCCCGCACGACGCGCTCGACGAGCTCGGCGGGTACGGGCGCGAACGTCACCTCTTTCACCTCGGGCATGCGCTCGGCGAGCAACGGTCGACATCCACCGACGTATTTACACCCCTCGTACGTCGCCCACGCCTCGCGCGCGTCGGTGAGATGTCTCGCCGTCTTCGTGCACGCGAACGCCACGCGCTCGGGACACTTCGCGCGCGAACCATCCTCTTTTTCATCCTTTTTGCTCGAATTCAACACCCTCGGTCGCTTCCGCACGCGCTCGATGAAATCCACGACCTCTTCGAACGACGGTTCGTGCACGAAGACGTTCCCGCGCTCGTTTTCCTCGTGTTCGTGGCTCAAAAACGCCCCGTCCCCGGTGTCCACCACTAAAATCAAATGCGGTCGAGTCGGCCGCTGTTCCTCGGGCGACAGCCCGCTCGTCTCCTCCGTGGGAACCCACGCGCGGAGTTTGTGCACGTAGACGTGCCACGTCGTCGATCGCGACTTCACGTCGCGCGTCGCGGACATGGGCGTCTCGGAGTGTCGACGCGCTCAGGTTTTGAGCTCGCGACACGTCGACGCGCGCGGAGACGCCATCAGACGCGTCGACGCATGCGCGTCGTCGAATTCGCGTCGACGTCGACGCGGTCGACGTCCCCTCGGCGTCTCTCCCCGCGCGTCGACGCCTCGCGCGTCGCGGACGTTCGTTTTCACCGCGCGCGCGCGCCGGGACGTTCGAGCTCGAGCGAAAAAACGCGCGCGAGTCCTCGTTCCGCGCTCGAGTGCGCGACGAACGATGATCTGGGCGTGCGCTCCATCGTCTCCGCGCGCCCTTTCGGCGACGACGACGCCAAGAACGCGGCGTTCGAGGCGTCCACGTCCGACGCCCAATTGGAGGCGCGCGCGAAGACTAAGGCGGGCGCGCGCGCGTACGCGATGAAGATTTCGTACGACGGTGGGCGGTACAGAGGCTTTCAGTATCAAGGAGAGGACGTGCCGACGATTCAGCGCGAGCTCGAGCGGGCGTTGGTGAAGATGACGGGGAAGAGTCGAGAGGAATTGCGTCTCGGCGCGGCTGGGCGGACGGACGCCGGCGTGCACGCGCGAGGACAGGTGGCGCACTTTTACGTCGACGCGTCGCTCGGGGACGATTTGCGTCGACGTCAAAAGGCGATGAACGGTATGTTGGCGAAGGATATTCGAGTGGAGGCGTTTTGGGAGGCGCATCCGTTGTTTCATTCGAGATTTCACGCGGTGCGAAAGACGTATAGATATTACGTCGACGCGCGCGTCACGGCGAACCCGTTTACGAGAACGTACGCGCATCAGGTGGGATGGCGACCGTGCAACGTGGATGTATTGCGACGAGCGTGCGAGTTATTCGTCGGAACGATGGATTACGCCGCATTTTGTAACGCATCGAGGGATAAGGCGAAGAATGAAGGGCAAAACACGACGCGGACGATTTATCGCTTTGACGTCGTCGACGACGATCCCGCCGACGACGGATTGATTCGTCTCGAGGTCGAGGGCGATGGGTTTCTGTATCGTCAGGTGCGCAACATGGTCGGCGCCGCGCTCGTCGTGGCGAGCGGGAAACACGACCTGGAGTACCTGCGCGCCATCATAGAGAGCAAGGATCGATCACGGGCGCCGATGGGCGCGCCGGCGAGAGGTTTATTTCTTCACGAAGTCATCTACCCGGACCTCGTGTTGCGGCGTCCGAGCGAGGACGCGTCGACCTAGTCTAGGCAATTCAACCGCGCGTACCCGGGCGTATACGTAGCGCACTACACGTAGCATTCATTCATTCATTCATTCGATTCTACGCGCGCGAACGCCGCCCCCTTCACTTTCGGCCTCACCCTCGCGCCCGCGGCGCGCTCCTCAGCCATCGCTCGCTGCGCCCTCGCCCACTCCTCGTCCTCCCCTCGATCTAACATCTCTTGCACCCACCTCCCGACGACGTTTCGTCCCCCCGTGGCGAGATAACACGCGTAGTGCGCGTGTAAACACTTCACCTGCCCTTTGACGTATCCGCCGACGCCGCCGTCTCTCAACGTCTCCACGTGTTCCCCACCCAAGGACTCGCACATCTCTCGCTCCTCGTCCGATAACAAACTCCATCGAAATCTACCGTACGCGTCGTGTTGCTCCAGAAACACCGCTCTCGAGCCGTCGACGTCGTCGTCCGTCGCGCGTTGCAACCGCCGCACGCCGCCGCCGTGCTCCAACCGTCCCACCCGCCTCGCCGCGCCGCGATCGACGAGCCAGAAGACGTTCGGCCACGGCGACGGCGCGTCGTTTTCGCGTCCGCGTCCTCGCCACTTTCTCGCCCGCATCGAGCGCTCGAGCGCGCGCGGGGACGGGTCGTGCAGACGCTGGTGACGAAGCGGATGACAGAGCAACACGCGAGGCGCGCCCGTGCGCTCGTCGCGACACGCCACGGCGAGCACGCGCACGCCCGGGTCCAAACGTTTTACCCCGGGCGTTTCGGCGAGGTGAGACGCGTCCTCGCGCGTGTACGGGGTGAGCGAGGGGGCGTAATCGTCGCGCGCCATTGTCTCGCGCTCGAATTGGGCGCGGGCGTTTTCGACGACGCGCGACGCGCGCGCGACGTCGACATGCGCGCGAAAACGCGCGGGGGGATGTTTTTCGCCGTCCTGCGGTGTCTCGCGATCGTGATGTGCGTCGAGGCGCCGAGGAGCGCGATGGGCGCGTCGAGCGCGACGAGGAAACGATTCATTGAAAAATCCTTCCCATCGCGCGCGGACGCCTCGCGGACGACGCCGCGCGTGCGCACCGTCGAACCGTCGCTCGTGCACGTCGCGGGAGGCGCGTCGGTGGTCGTCTCGGGCGCTGGATTCGATGAACGGGTCGTCGAGTGTAAGTTCGCGCACGCGCGCGCGGGCGCGGAGAAAATCGCGCGCGCGACGACGACGACGTCCAGCGCTCGCGTGACGTGCGTCACGCCGTCGTTCGTCGAACACGGCGCCGTGCAGGGAGAGTACGCGCAAGTTTTCGCGAGAAACGGCGTCGCGGGGACGTGGAGCGGGACTCGAGGGAATTTTCATCGTCAGAGCGAACGCGCGCGCGCGCGAAACACGTTCGCGACGCTTCGTCTGGACGCGAGCGCGCCGGGGTGTTACGGGTGTTTCGCGAGCTCGGTCGCCGTCGGAAGTCGCGCGAGGGAGACGTGGACGGTGGTGAGCGACGGCGGCGCGAGCGCGGGACCGATGGACGGCGGGACGACGGTTCGCGTGCGGGCGACGAATCTCGCGAATGCGTCCCCGGGGACGTTTTACCCGGGCGAGTTGTTCTCGTGCGGTGTGTTTTGCGCGAGCGCGTCGGGGGGGTGGAAATTTGCGCGCGGAACCGCGCGGTGGTTGGCGTACGACGTCGCCGAGTGTGAGACGCCGCCGTGGCCGGGCACGGGCGCCGACGCGACGACGTGTCTCTTGCGATTCGCCAACGACGGGACGACGTACGACGACTTGGTCGCCTCGGGCGGAGACGGCGACGGCACTGGCGTCGGCATCATGACGAATGCAGCCAAGGTGGATTACGCGTACGCGTCGCTTGCGCCGACGGTGACGACGATTTCGGTCGCCAAGACGCCGGCGACGAGTCGGTACGGCGCGAGAGGACGCGTCGCCGGCGGCGCGGCAGTCGTCGTCGCGGGCTCGAATTTCTTACCGAGCGCGCATTTAGCGTGTGGATTCATCGACGCGCACGGTACCGTGGAAGTCCCGGCGACGTACGTGAGCTCGACGGAGATTCGATGCGTCTCGCCGTCGCGTCTCGACGTCGTCGATCCCGAAACCGCCGAGATTGACTACGGCACGGGCGCGCCGTGCATCGTCTCCAAACTTCGCGCGTCCAACACCGAGATCGACGCGAGGGTGAACTCATGGAGCACCGATAACGGCGACGCGACGTCGTTTCACTTTTGCGATTTATACGTCTCCGCGAGCGGCGGATCCGTCTCGCGCGCCGACGGTTCGTCGACGCGACCCTTCGCGAGGATTCAAGACGCCTTCGACGTCGCCGCGGACGGAGACGTCGTGCGCATCGGCCCCGGCGTATACTTTGGCCCAGGTAACGTGCGATTGATTCCACCCTTTATCGATTCCACCGTGCGCGTCGTCGCGACGACCAGCTCGGTTATCGATTGCGAAGACGAGCACCCGCTCTTCGCCGTCTCCGGCGCGAATCCCGCGCTTCTCGGCGGTGCGCTCGTGACGAGGTGTGGACCAAAGCTGGATAAGCCGTACACTGAATTCACGGAGACGTGCGAATCGTTTCCGAACGATCAACTCGCGTGTCGTCGGAGCGATTGATTGATTGATTTGATTGATTATTTGGTTCTCCGCGTCGCCCGACCGAATCGGTATGTTCGCGCGCGCGCGGCGGTATTCTCTCTCTAGTCTCTAGTCTCTAGTCTCTCTCTAGTCTCTAGTCGCACGATCGGGTGGGTGTACACGATCGATCGTTCCTCGCGAACGCGCTCTCTCGCGCGCGTTCGCGTCCCCGCGCGGCGCGGCGTCCCATCCATTCGCGCGCGGCGACGACGATGTGTGTCGCGCAACACGAACGTTTGATA